>Ga0228710_1006564_pt1 | contig 17568 bp, 5 predicted proteins | sample MedpolnodulmetaG_FD_177995 | JGI IMG/M metagenome (GOLD analysis project Ga0228710, IMG submission 177995) | Root nodule microbial communities from Medicago polymorpha collected in Santa Monica, California, United States - pink nodules | ecosystem: Host-associated > Plants > Roots > Nodule...
TCCCATAGCTTAATTGAAGACTTTCAAAGCATACTGAATACTTTTCCCATGATATTAAAAATGAAAGCATGAAAATAAAAAAAATCAAATTTAACAGAAACAGTGATAACTCCTAACTCTGAAAGCTGAGTTGAAAATGTTAAGATCCAATACATTCAAAAGCATGAATCAATTTTTAAAATAAGTTGTTAAAAATAAGCTGTTTTGCATAAAATGAGTTGTTTTAAATAAGCTGTTTTGAATAAGTTTTTTTTTTAATAAGCTGTTTTCATAACACAAGCTGTTTTGAATAAACAGTTTTTTAAAATATGTTGTTTTGCATAAAATAAGTTGTTTTTAAAATTGATATGGTTGATGGTTCGGTTTGATTCGGATAATTGTGGTTACCAACGGTTCAGTTCAGTTAGTGGATTGTTATCAAAATAATGGTTCGGTTCAAGAATTGGTTAAATGGTTCAGTTAATTTTGATACGATTCGGTTTGGTTAACCGATGCGAATTGGTTTTTGGTTATTTTTGCCCACCCCTAGTCTTTATTATATAAAAAGTTGTTTAAGGGTATAATTGAAATAATAAAAAAGTAAGTATAAATATACGCATATAGTTTGTTACACTTTTTAAATGATAAAGGAAAAAAATCAGACATATATAATCATATCGTATTTGTTACATTTTTTTTAATGTTCAAATTTGTTCTTATTTATTTGTTTTAAAAATTGGAGGCATTTTTGAAAGAGAAAAAGTCAACCTAAAATACCTGAAAGAAATTATTTTCTTTATATATAGTATAGATTTCAATTAATTATTAAAAGATATGAAAATGCTTTTAATGACATGGAAAAATGAATTAGGCAATACGTTCATGTCACATCACTGCCAAGTCCTTAATAAAAGTGACAAATCACTAAAACCGACGGGGGACTTAAACAAATCCAAAAAATGTAAAACATGTGGACCAAATAGTGGCTTTAAACATAGGGGATAAAATTTCAATTAACCTAAAATATGGGGACGAAAATTACATTATAACAAATTACAAAAAATGTTTTTATTCTTTCTTTTGTTGAGCAAATATTGTTTTATTCTTTGTCTTGTTTATTTTCTATTCTAGTTTTTTTTCTTCTCAACTTAATCTTTATCGTTCAGATCCAAAAGCTTTATCTTTCTAAGATTGTTCATTCATCAATTGCCACGCTCTAGATTGGAAATGCTAAGTTTCATTTGAAGACAAAAACATAAAATAATATAGATATGGTGTGTTTTGATACGTAGTTGGGATATACATAAGGTTTGATTGCACTTTTGGCCCTTTAAGTATCACAAAGTTGCGATTTTCGCCCCTTATAAAAAATAGTTACAGATCAACCCCTTAAGTTTACCCCCTTTTGCACTTTTGGACCCTTTATCCAATGTTGACTCAGTCAACGCACACGTGACACCTCACTTAAGTGAGTTGGACGCCACATGTGCAATTTTTAATTTAAAAATAAATAAAAATGCCACATTTGTAATGTTTTAATTTTTAAAAAAAAAAGAAAGAAGGAAAGGCATGTGTGAGAAGGGGGGTCACGTGAGTTCTGATGGCACAAGAACAACAACTTCATCTCTTTCCTTCATGTTGAGACTCACACTCTTTCCACCGGAAGTAGATTTTAGAGCGAAAGACTGACAATGAATCGAATCAACTCGAATATAGTTCGAAGATCGACCTGAGAATTGACTCGTTGAACTTAGTTTATGAACAAAACGAGCTGAACTTGAGTTAAAAATTAAGTTCGTTGACTAAATGAGCTGAATGTGAATTATATGTAGTTCAACTCGTTTGATTTATGGATTGACTCGATTATATATCTAGATATATGTAAGAAGAAAAACCAAAAAACATTTTTTTTGAAAGAAGAAAAATCAAAAAACATAAAAATCAAGACAATCATTAATTGTTGCAACTTTTTAAATATTCTTACAAATATATCCTCATAAAAATTTGTGAAGTATTAAATATACTCACTAATATTAAAAATACAAATATAAAATGAAGGCTAAAAAAGTATATAACACAATAAATATACCTTAAAAGTTGTGATATGTTTTTTTTTTTTGTATTTATTATTATAACCAATTTTTCTTTTGAAAAGTTTCTTATATAAATGACCGGAGTACTATTTAATATTTTGGTGTATTCATTATAAAATATTTTTAGAGTTTAATGGTGGTGGATTAACGGTTCAAAATACTTTTGTACACACAACCAATCAAAACATTTTAAATTGCCACAAATTAAAAACATTAATTGATGTGGCGATTCTAAATGTTATGATTGATTGTATGTGCAAAGTTGTTTTGGACCATCAACCCACCACCATTAAACTCATATTTTTTAATATTTTTTTGAAGGGTCATATTTTTAATATTTTGGTGTATTCATTATTAAATATTTTAATTTTTTTTACACTTGAATATTTTTGGTCAAAACCAACAATATTGATATTTTTTTTACCTTGCATTTATTTATTATGATAAATTGTTTATTATTAAGATGAAAGACCAGAGTTTACTTTTTAATTCTAATTTATAGAGCAAAAGGTCAATGTATGTCTCTGAATGTTGCGTTTACAAGGATTATTTTGTCATTAAAAAAGGTTTGGCGGCGCAACTTGTTGCCCGCTTGCCTTCTATTAAAGTTTAAATAATGGTTTATATATAAAGTAAAAATAAATTTGCTAAAAAAATAATAAATTCATAGACATTTTAAAATGGTTTTTAAAAAATTCAATCGTGATTGAAGTATTAAACATGTTAATTTAATTTTTTAAAAACAGTACCAAAAAAAGTTTAATTCTTTAAAAAATAATTTATAATATCTTTAATTTAAAAATGAAAAATAAAGAAGGCATTATATAATTGGAAGGACTGGGTTGGAATGAAGGAAACGGTACGTGGCGAGAAGCAACTAATGAAAAGTGTTGAAATATGAGGGAGGGAGTATTAGACAAGAGTGACGCGCACACAGACAAAAAACAAAAGCATGAGTTTCATGAATTTAACTTTTCATCTCTCCTTCCACCGTCACTGCTTTCATCTTCAACTAACCCCTTTCACAAGTTTCATTAATCCTAATCCTAATCCTAATTTTCTTCATTTCATTCTCTTTTATTATTATTTCCCATCTTTATCTTAATTAATTTCTTCATTCAGATAACCCAAATCTTGTTCAACAATACACAAACGATTTTTCCTTATACGTCGTCGAAACGCATAAGGAAAAAGAAAACAACATCGTTGGTCAAATCAATTAAGGTTTCAATTTTGTCGTGTTTTCGCAATACGATGGTATCAGAATCATCATCTAGAAGAGGTGTAAGTAATAACACTATAAATTGGTTTGAAACAAGTTTTCCTTCGTGCTGATTCTTCACTTCAGAGCTGATCACGTGATCATGATTCCTCGCACGTGGCAACGGTTTCGAGCTGCTTCTTCTCAACAAGAGGGTGGTTCTTCTTCTTCTTCTTCTTCTTCTTCTTCACGGAATGTGATGTTCTCTGAAGAGGCTCGCCGTGCTGTTGCGGCGGATAGACTTCCTTTGGTACCTTTAACTGATATTGTCGGTGGAGTTAACGACAGCTTCTCCACTTTTTCCTGGTTTGATTTTCAGCAGATTGCTAAGATGGTTGATCAAATTCTTCCTTTTTCGCTCTTGTTGTTGATTGTTTTGATCCGCCGCCACATGGAATGTATGATCTTCTTTTGTTTCTCATCTTTCTTTTGTCCTTCAAATGTTCCCGTATATTGGATCGGATGGTGTTTTTGATGTGTAATGTAATGTAGTATAATCTTCAATCATATGGCTGAACCAAGTTCATTTTGCTGCTTGAGATATTGGGCATGTTTGGATTAACAGCTTATTTGTAGCTTATAGCAGAAGCGCTTATCATGATAAGCGTTTGTGTAAGCTCGCACAGGCTATTTCTATAGCAAATGATAAAATAAAGTTAAATTCATTTTATATATGCTATAAAAAAGCTTATGAAAAACTGTCATGACATGTTTTCATAAGTTCTCACAAAACATATGTCAGTAGATAAAGCTCAAATTAGCCAATCCAAACAGGCCCATCATGTTAATGCTCCGTGTTTCTGTAATGATCCTTACTTGATGCTGTCTAAGCTTTACTCCCACTTGGGTTGGCCTGATGGTATTGGCTTGGGACCTTGGAGTGTGCTCCTCTCAAGGTCTCAGGTTTGATTCTCTCGGATGCCAATTTCAGCGGGCCAGTTTAGCTTCTTCCAAAAAAAAAAATGTCCAAGCTTTACTCAGTGAAGAAGACTGTATTGAATTTGTGCTATCTAATTTCTTGTGAGTATATTTGTTCTTCTTTGCAACGTCTTCATCCCTCCTTGATAAGGTAATAAAAACAACATGGTTTGATGTTTAACTGTTATTTGTATTGAATTAAATGCGTAGTTGATTCTATGGTCTAAGGAACTGCTTCTCACATATAGTTAGTTTCAGTTTCCTCTAAATTTCTACTTCGGCTGTTTCCACCATTTTTGTTCCGAACATAAAATGTTAGTACTTAGCAGTTAGTGTGTTATGTTAATAGGGGAGTTGAGTCAATGACCTCTTTATCACTCAAACCCTATGTTATACCTTCGAATCCAATCCATCGATTTAACTGTATGATATTTGTATATGAAAACTTGCAGATTTCTTTGTCACAATTGGTGTATCAGCTGTAATGTTCAGGTCAAATGAGATTGTCAAGAAACATACTGCGCTGAAGGTACTATGCCCATAATTATGCAAGTCCTTTAGAATTTTCATTTCGAAATGAAGCATCTACTTGTGAATTCCCGTCCTCCTCACAAAAAGATGACAAAAAAAATTAGAGAGGCTCAATTCGATTTCTGTTTTGCAGGGAGATCAGAAAGTCTCCGCTCTTCTTGCTCTCTCTTTTATGTTCATGCTGTACGTGATGTGCATTTACCAGTGTTATGGAAATGATGATGTTTTATTCCCTCTGGCCATGTTTCCGCCAAAAGCAACACCGTCTTTTGGGCAAGCGATATTCATCATTTTGGTTAATGGTATGGATTCATTCTATATATGCAGTTATATTGTTATCAGTTGTTTGCACACCAGACAATTTATTTGCTTTATCAGGCTTAGTGACATAAAATGTAAGTAAATAGTTTGTGATTGAAATAGAAAGTAATCTGCTTATAAAGTAATCTGGCGTGCAAATAATTATGCTTTATTAGAGTACGGGGTTCTTTTAAATTTCAGCACAATAGTAGGGTTATTTGCTCAATTAATGATAATGAAAGATAAGCTTTCCTTTTTGTTTTTATTTCATAACTTCTCTATTTTGAAATATTTTTATTATTTAAAGACTAAAGTATATCATGGATGTGGAAGGAGTACAGTAAAACGAGTCTTTTGTATTTAATCAGTGGGATATGACCAAATTTGAATAACTTTGTTTAGGGTAAAGTTAACAGTTCTTTGCCAATGCGGGTTTGCTTACTTGGTCAACCTTCTTCTCCTGACAATTGCATCACTTGAGTCCATTATTGGTTGGTTATCTAACCGCACTTCTCATTTTAATTGATATTATCACATAAATTGTGGAATATATCAATTGGTTTGCTATTGTGTGCGCTGTTGATGGATTCGATGTTTCTTTTAGAATTTTCAGGGTTCATGTTACTCTTGTATGCCGTGCAGGAAACAATGACGGAATCCAAATAAACTTATTACAATATTAAACGTGTTTTAAGTTTTGATCCAAGATTTGCGGGTCTTGCATTGTGTGCCAATTTGAAGTATTTTTCATGCTGTGTATAAGAAATTAACGTAATAACATTTACCAAATTTGCCTGTTTGCATAATATTTAAGTAGTTTTGTTTCACTATAAATTGTTGTTTCAGAATAATGCTGTGAATCACTTAGCTGCTGCAATGTTTTAGGTACTTTTCGACACCAACAATGAGTTGTATCTTTTTACATATCTATTGTTTTACAAGTATCTTCCCATCCCCGGTGTCCTGGTGTATTATTTATGTGTGTTGTCTATTCTTGATATTGGTGTTTCTATGGCATACAATTATTCTAATTCTTTTGTGGTGAGAAACAATTACTGGTTAGTATCCATGGTCACAATATTCATTGGCTTTCAGATACAATGGTGCGGCAAGTGGCAATGGCTTTCAAGTGTTTGTTGCTGATTTACTGCAAAAATGGCAGAGGCCATAACTTCCGTCGACAGGTTAGGAGTAGTTTCCTTGCTTTTCACAACAAGCCTGTAGTTTTCAAGTATAGTTTTCTGTTGCACTGATCTGAAAATGTTTTAAATTGTTTCAAGGGTCAAATCTTAACTCTGGTTGAGTACACACTGCTACTATATCGTGCTTTCTTGCCAGCACCAGTTTGGTACCGATTTTTCTTTTACATGGACTTTGGAAGTCTCTTCTCATCAATAATCACAGGATTGTATCTAACATTCAAGTTAACATCTGCAGTTGAGAAGGTAAGCTTTCATTCTTTAAAATTGGCTTTCTTATGCTGTATATAAAGATGTTTGTGCACGACCCTTAATTATTCCATTTTCTTTACCCATCTATATGTTTATTAGGTGACATGCTTACTTTTTGCCTTAAAAGCATTATCAGAAGACGAAATTCTTTATGGTGTTTATGCTACACCAGAACAGGTAAATATTCTGAAAAATGATCTGATTAAATCTGGATCTGAATAATTGCAATCTTAATTACGTCTCTACTTTCTTTGTTTCAATAGCATTTTTTCGCTTTGACACTGTAGCTTTCTCAATGCATACACAACCTATAAAAGTTATTGAAAATTGGATGTGCAAATTTTAGAGGTTTAAGATAAGGGACCTGTGTCCCTCCTTCAAATATTCATTTATGCAATCAAATAAAGGAATTATATACTTAAATGGAGTTAACTTTACCTCTTAGCCCACAACATACTTTGTTAATCTGAAATTTGAAGTCGATAAATTAATGCAACAATCTTCAGTTATAGTAAAAAGATGTGGAATATGTTTGCATTCTCTCCATAATGCATTGTGTCATCATGACACTCAATTTGTTTAGTTGTATGCTTGGTAGTTGTGTAATATAATAGAACAGCATTTTTATGGATGGTGTGGGGAATGGGAAGGGATCCTTAAAAAAAAGAATATGATACTATATTCATCTGCCTCATCTTTTTTTCTGAAAGCTTTTCAAAGTTTTAAATGCTTATCAAGGGACAAGGAAACGTAAGGTTTTTGTATACTTTTTTTGTGAATGCTACTTATTTGGTTACGGTTTTGTTTCCAATCTTCATAGTTGTTACTTGTTGGTTTGATGAATTAATTTATTTCTATACATGCATTTTGTATGTTGCCCTTGTTTGTATATGTAGATTAAGTTTTTTGTGATCTTTCGAGATTCCTTAGTCCTGACCCTTGCTTCAAATTTAGAGCAATTTCTGCCGAGTCAGCTTATAGAGGTTTTAGAAGTAAGGAGGGAAGATCTTTGTGGCATGCCTTGTTTACATTTAATTGTGTCAAATTAAGGAGAAAAGCTAAAAATTCAAGCCCTTACAAAACCGGCTTGTAAGGTGATGAGACTACCCACCACTTATAAACATTTGCAGGTCATATCTCACCCAATGTGGGACACTTAACACACTCACTGACAACTAGGATTGGGCATCTGGTGTGTGACCCGAGTGGCTCGATAGCGATGATCTGATAGGATGTGGCCCAACAGATCTTGGATAGGCTGTGATGCCATCTTAGAATTTGGGATGGGCCTAACCCATTCTTACAAAATCGACTTGTAAGATGATGACTACCCACCACTTATAAACACATTTTTAGATCATATCTCATCCAATGTGAAACTCTTCACATTTTTTATCAGTCATGTGTTAGTGTTTGTAAACAGTGGTTACATTAGTTTTTAAGGTTTGAACGACTTCCTAATTGGAACTCTTTCAACCTCCCTCAACTAACCATTCAAGCATCCTACTTGGGACAGTTCTTGCTTTTACATTGCTTTGTTGGATTGTGGTTTTCTTTTATTTTCTCAAGTGCTTGGATAATGTATACTTTCATAAGGATTCTTAATATGATTATGTGGAAGAGCTGGAGGTCTTTGAAACATCGACATGGCTTTATTCTGTATTTTTTGTTTGCTATTGACCTCCCTTTTGTTATTTAATGCTGCTATTCTTTATATACTAATATTTATATAATGAAAGACTTTTTTCACTAGTCTTTTTACCGGCGGTTGTAAGTTGAGTATCTAAATGCAGGTAAGTGCTGCTGGTGATCTGTGCACTATATGCCAAGAGAAGATGCATGTTCCTATCCTGGTTCGCTGTGGACACATGTTCTGCGAGGAGTGTGTATCCGAATGGTTAGTTCATAGTTTTATTACATGTTTAGACATTTTAAATTGAAAACTTGCTGCTTATATAAGACAAATAAACTATAGGTTTATAAAAGTAACAGATAACTATTTGGGTTGGACGCCTTCCGTCTAGGGCATATCCCCTAAATTGCCTCAATTAATTATCAGAATGGCTGTCCACATAATTATTTTAGATTTACATCTCCGTCACACTTAAAATTTGGCATATATTTGCTAGATATTGCAGTGGTCTATTAATAAATTCAGAAGATGAAAATGGTTTGCATAAATAACTTGTGATTATTATTTACTAATTAAAGTTGAAACCCTTGCTTGTTATGCATCCTCAGACTATTTATTAGACTTGGATCCCGCCTCTTGATAGTTTCCTGTATGCTTTTCATTATTATCTAAGTGTTGCATTGTTAAGTTTGGCTAATAATTGCATGGAGCATGAGAATAGGATACTAGGGAAGGAGGTATGCATGGCCCCTATCTGCATTAAAATGGTTATGGAAGAAAATGTATCATTAATGGAAATGGATTTTTAATAAATTTTTAATAAGTAGCACCCACTGCTTTGCACCTAATGACCAGAAGTTGTGATTTCCCCAGACTTTAGAACTTTGAGTCTATGGCAAGGTTTTGATTTCATTAACCTTCCGTTATATTATAGAATAATATTCAGATTGTTCAAAATAATCTTTTCATAACATGTCTTTACCAATTCGTTTTTCCAGGTTTGAGAGAGAATGTACTTGCCCGATGTGCAGGACATTGGTAGTACCTGCTCATCTGCGGACCTTCGGAGATGGATCAACAAGCATGTTTTATCAGTTCTGTTGAGATCGCATTATTGCGCTAAAAATTAAAATTTTCCTACCAAATGTTCAGTAATAATGGATGGATTCTATGAATTTGAGATTGAAGGAAATAAAAAATAAAAATAAATTTATGGCAATTCAATCAAAGTTTTCATTAGTTTTTTTCTACCCTTTCTTTTCTTTCTTTTTCATTAAAATGCAAGGAGGACTGATATACATTATAGACATGAGAAATGATATTTGTACAACCATTTTGCAACAACTTTCTCTCTCATACTCACATTATGTTTTTATTCTCTCTCTTCCATTTTCTCTCTATATTATTTTTAACCAATAGAAATAGATAAAATGGAAGTTGTCGTGGAAGTTGTGACCAATGGTTGTTCAAAATATTCATTCACTCCTCACCTCATGATGATAATGACATATTGTCATCTACAATCATTATGCTTTGAGATGCGATCCATGATAACAATTGTGATAAACATTAAGGCTTTTAAAGTGTATATTTGGGATTTATATCTAAAAAGTGGGTTTTATGGTGGACCACTTTCATTGTCAATTCAGTAATCATTCAAAATACCAAAAAAGGCTGACGTATTTCGTGAGGTGGTGAATTGATTTAGGGGTTTCTTTCTTGCTACCTGTACTGGTCCGAACACAATGGGTGGGATCTAACCCTGTCAAATAAAAATGGGACAAAAATATCAGATAAGACAAGGACACAACTCAAACAGGAACCGGATTCTGGTTATTCGTTTCGTTCCAATTTAACTTGAGAACAAAGGCAATTTACTTTGACTCTTTGTGCAACGTTCTATTGGTTTCATACTAATATGTGAATACTTTGACTCTTTTTAATGTAATTTTGATTAGGGTCACAGAGTTACATCTCTTATTGCTAATTTTCTCTATTTGATCATTTTGTGGAACCGGATATTATTCTATTTAACTTCTATTTCCTTAGAAATCTTATAGTACTAGATTCTGGAGTTTGCTAACTTTTTCTAGCCATATGGAACATTTAACCACCGGAATTAATATTAATCTTGTCATATAAATTATTTGTGATTTCCGGAATTATGCTACTGTTATATAGTTAGTGAAAGTTTGCAATTCTTGGAATTATGCTGTTGACACGTGATTAAAAAAAATTGACGGTTAATTCTTTTTTTTATTTTAAAAATGTTTATGTATTGATGACTTGTCTTATGACCAACCTCGTCATTACTTGATATTGTTCCCATCTTAATTGGCATGTACCTCATCAAGTTTGATTGGGTTTAGGATTGAGTTCATGTCTAAAAATAAGCTTAACTCGGCTTAAGATTGGGTTTAGTCAGATGCAACCCGACTTAACCTATCCTTTATATACCCTAACTAAAGTAACGTCGGGTCGACAAAAACAGAGAGACAAATATGAGAGTTGAGTATTAAGGTACTCGTATTTTTGTATACATGTGATTTTAAAATTGATATTAATTAGGACATTGTCTTACTCATTAGAACAAGAAGAACCATGAAATTCTACTTTCAACGGGAATTAAGTTGTTGTTGGAACTTATGATGATTTTAACTGTTGATATTTATTAGACCACCGATCAAAGTGGTCCACCCTAAGTGTTGATATTTATGATGATAGCATCATAGCATGGATTAATCCAAGCATTTTTAATGAAGTATTTGAAGCTCTCAATTAATAATAAATTAATGACACCTATAGTTTATTGGGGGACATATCTTCTATTCGTGTTTGGGGTCATAAGTGGATTAGAGGTAATTCTTCTAACTTTCTGCAGGGTTAGCATAAGCATATATATGACTATCCATACTAAGGTACCAGCAACCATGATTATGCAAAATCAGTACTCAAACTCAAACATTATCTTGGAATTAAAATGTAAACCAAATCAGCAGAAGATTAAACTTTTGTAAATCCATATCTTATGTGGTCCATTAGTGGTCTGACTGCTGCTCCCCACTGTGTCATTGTGGGAGATCACATTATTCATTGCCTATCCTTCCTTTCCCTCATTTCATCAATGAAACTTTTGACCCCCTGGCCCTGCCCACCTAAAGTGCCACATTCATCTTTGCATGTATGACTTTACTCATCACCTTTTTTTGGTGGGAGCTCTTCCTCCTTCCCCTCTCTCTCTGATATGTCCATTTATTTCCTTCAGATTAGCATGTAGTACTCCCTCCCTGCTTCCCTATTACTATATGTACCTTTTATTATCACTGTTTAGTATCACTGCAATCAGTGCTAATATAGCTCCTATATCTAACTATTAGTTTTCTGACTACACAAAAAGATGGACATGCCACTAATAATTAAGGTTTCTGATAAAATAGGAAAACAAATTGAGGTATATTATTATGTACCTTTTATTTAATTGTTTGTTTAGTTACTTTCTAAGAGGGAAAAAGAAAAATTAGAGATTGAACTCAGTCTAGTTTTTGACACAACCATGGAAGTTTGTGTTGGATTTTGACGACAACCATAAACACTTTAACCTTCTATTCAAGTGTAAATAATGGTTTATTGTATTACGTTGAAATGGATATAGTGAAAGTTCTTGATTTGGACTAAACTTCTGAGTCCAATCAAGCTCAATGCCATCGGCCCAAAAAAATTGAATCTGATACCTGAGCATATTCCAATGTTCCAAACCAACACCTCTATATATCAACCCAAGTAGGTTGTCAAGAAACATTTCTCTATTTTAAGATGTGTGGCTAAATTTTTCAACAGTTTGTATAAAACCTGACAGTGTAATTAATTTTTGGATTTTGATAAAAAAATATACTACATAGATAGATAGTACAAATTGCTCAAAAAAAAGAAAAGATAGATAGTACAATAAATGCAATTATGGTAAAATTAGAACTAAAGAGTAAATAAAAATAAAAATAAAAAGGCAATCATTAAATAAGCAATAATAACTAGTAGAATACTTTCCTTTTGTTCTTCGGAAAAACATCCTTAATTTTTGCTGGTTGGTTCTGAGCACAACCTTACTGTTGTGGTAGTTACTCCCTGTGTCGGTTAGGTAGAGTGGAATGTTGCCAAAGAAATAGTTCTAGTCCTCAACCAACCAGTTGTGTAAGTAAACATCAGATCCCAAATGGGAATGAAATTGAAGTTGCTTGGAAAATGGACTGCAATGCAAGCCTGTCATGGAGCACAATGCACGTGCACTGACCATGACAGTGTAATGTAATGTAAGGTAGTACTCTGACAAACATCACTGGTTATTTATGCAGTTTTTATGAAAGGAATGAAAAGGACAACTGCATATATTTATGGATGGTCTCCATGAAATGTATAATAGTGAACAGCTAAGGAAGCACAATGTAGAGCAGCTTGGATCCTATAGTATGCACTGCAGAATCCAAACACTATCTCCCTTTAAATGATTTGTTAGAATTAAGGAAAGTTGATATCTAGTATTTAGGTTGCTCTTATATTATGTGTACTTGCTAACTTGAAAAATACCAGCTAGTGTCACCTTGAATAAACAGGTAGCATTAAACTTATTTGCATTTGTTAAAAATCTCACATTTATATTTAAGATAATGCTAACAGGTGCTTTAGGGTATTGATTAAGCAGTCAAAATAGGTAAAAAAATTTATAAAAAAATAGTGTAATTATTATTTGGGTCATGCTAACTTGTGCCCTAAGGGGCACATGTTAAGGTTTCCAAAAAAAAAAATAATTTATTGAGCAAAATTAAATTTAATCTTTTGAGAAATAAATTGATGGAATTTCCGATGAAATTTTTTTATTTTTGATATCATAACATGGGATTGGGATTCTCTCCTGTGAAAACTACACAGGAGGAGGTCCAGTTTCAATCATGACCATTCAATTGGTCTTTTATACTTTTTAATGAACATTGGTCAACTAAATCAATGGCTTGAATTCCACTGGACCCTCCTAGAGAGGATCCGTGCCCCATAACATGTGCCCTAAGAGCATCCGCATTCATGTCGTTCATGTGGATGGTATAAATGGGTCCTATATAATATATTATATTACTTCACACTTTTCAATTACTACATTCGATTCTAAATATAAGCAAAATTTACTTTTTAGATTCATTTATTTAATGATGAATGTAGTTCATAATATGGACCACATTCATCATTAAATGAATGAACCTAAAAAGTCAATTTTGCTTATATTTAAAAACGGAGGGAGTATTTAAATCACTCAAGTACATTTTTTAAATATCCATGCTACTCTTTTACAACTCTAAAATGGATCCTACTAGTCTTACAATATAGTCAAAAGTAGTAATAAAAACACACACCTATTATTAAAAAGGGTCTTGTTAACGAGTGCCTTCGGGGTACTCTTTAAGCATTCCTAATTAAGAAATTATTCTTTAAAAAAAAGTAAAACTTCAATTTCCAATGCAATAAATGCACAAACTTTCATAAAATCTTACTATTTTAGGTGCTTAAAGAGTGCCCGGGGGCACTCGTTAACATTTTCCTATTAAAAAATAAAAGTGAGCAAAAGTAAGGAATGGAAGGTAGAGACGGGGTAGTAATGCAGAGCCACTATGGAAAAGTAAAACAATCTTATAGTATGCCAATTATCCATACTACACCGACAAGGTTGCATTTGGTTATGTTATAATTATGCTTTAATGATACAAGTTAACATTTACTTTATTATATTATCAAAAGTAAAAACTTATGTTTTTAATGCAAGATTGTTATTTATGAATTTATTAACCAAAGTTTTTGAGACACTCGTTAACAAGACTCTGGTATATAAGCAGATAATCATGTTATGATGTGAAACTTAACTTTTAAGGACTTAACATTACAAGGAGTGCAGTAGTTTTTGGATTCAAGAAAGTGTTAAAGCAACATTTTTTAACAAGGGTGTTAAAGCAACATTAACGTGAGTGTGAGTGAAATTTATTTATCCCCTCATTATATTGTGCACTTTCCCGCCTTCTTTTTAGTAATATGCACTTCCCGTTTTTGACTTTCAAGTAGGGACACTGACCCATCATGTCTATGACTTTTGCAGCTATTTTGAAAAGAAAATAAAAGTAGCATAAATAAAATTAGGGTCTTGTTAACCGGTGTCTTCAGAACAATGGTTAAGGAAACCAAAAATAGTATATTTATATTGAATTCAACAATGTTTTGATTTTTAAAAAGTTAAATTCTTCACTTTTCACCATTTCTCAATGCAATATTTTTATTTTTATCATCTTAATCATTGCCCTAAGGACACTATTTAGCATTACTCATGAAATTATTAATGATGATAATGTATCTCCTTTCCATTGTTGGCCATTAATTCGTTACTCCATCATGTCCTTTTTGGTCTTTATATACAGTATTGATTTCTTTATAACACACGTTTTATTTCATCTGTTGAGCTAGCACAGCACTGATATCCATAAAAAAACATACCAGCTTAGGTTTTCTGGCAGCATCTGTCTCTGAGCTTTGTGTTCTTAATTCGTCGTAGCTAGCTAGTTACGCAGGTTCAAGTTTATTTTCTATTCTGTGTGTCATCCAAAATATACCGTCCGGTTATTGTTATAAGCAAAAATTAGCTTTTTGGATTTATTCAATAAATGATATATACCACATACATTATTTATTGAATGAATCTAAAAAATGAATTTTTGTTTATAACAATGACAGGAGGGAGTATAGTCTTTAGTAAATAAATATATAACCATAATAACTTTTTTGTTATTTTTCAAAATATTTTGGTATGATCACCATGACAATTCTATGTTTGGTATGGTTATGTGTTTTTCAAAGTTAGTGTTATTTTTCCTTCATTCCTAAAAAAAACAAGTTAGTGTTTTCTTTACTTGATGTTTCATGCCTGCTATTTTTCTTTCTATATAGATACTGGATTTATATGGTACATAGTCTACTAATATGTTGAAACTAATATACCTTCGTGTCATCATCCTGCAGTTCAGGTCTTCTCATTTTTCTGGTGTCTTAAAATTTATTTGAAAATATTGGTCTTGCTAGTTGCTACTTTGAGCCTACCAAACAATACTATTGAAAACTGTATATTTAATGTGACCTCCCAAAAATGCTGTAGAGCAAGCTAGCTTTACAATTAATTAAAATATAAAAGGGTTGTATACTTTTGAACACTATATTGCCATCTGATTTTCTTTCATTCACATTGATGTATATGACAAACCAAGTTCCATATTGTTGTGTGCAATTTCCTTCTGATCAATAGACTCATAATGGACCTTGGTTTAATTATTATCATATGTCTGCCAGAAATTAAATAATAATACCGATCAAATACAACAGCACTTCCCCTCATCAATAATGTAATGCAGCAGAGCAGATTGTTCAAGTGTGAGATTGGGAGAGAAAGAGAGTGAAGGGGCTTCCTTCAGCCCATGCATATATATATATATGTATATATATGGGATATATATGAGTACTCATTCATTCATCAGTTAATACTATATATGAATGAAGTGGCAGATATATGTTTTGCATTGATCCCTCTATATATGTGCTTGGACTGAAGGGGAGCTCCTTCTTTCTCTGTTGTCTCCATTACTATGTATATATGTCTCAATCAACTCATATAAATTCATCATATATCCCTCAGGTTCTTTTGTAAGTATGTATTATTTAACTATATCTTCACTAAGATTGGTGCCTTTTGCAAACTAAGAAAATGATGCTCTATTAATAATTTGATTTTCTTCTTTTGTCTAAACAAGGTATCCTTCACGCACCGGTTCCTTGATCAAGGCGGTACCTCACAAAACTCTCAATCAAATGTTTTGTAAATATTGCATTTATATTGTTTGATTCAAACTCAATACCTCTGATGAAGTTAGAAGAGATCCAAAAAATCTCATTCAAGCGTTCTTTGATCCATTAATTTGCATATTATCGTCTTTACATTTTTTTCCCTACAAAATCATTAATTAAGAATCTATACATAAAAAATAATTAATCAAAATAAGACTATTTAATAACACTGTGACCACACTGCAAATAAGATTTGAATAGTTTCAACTTAAAAAAGCTTATGTTAAACCATTATTTTAGAAATGATATTAATATCATTTTTTAACAACTTTTGTGACAACTTTCTCTTTCATACCCGCATTATATTTTTATTTTTTCTCTCTATTTGCTTTGATTTTTGTGTCAATACCTTATTTTCTTTGTAAATTTGAAATAGTTATTCAAATAACACAACTCTTATTTTATATAAACTACATAATTATTTAAAAAAATAACTAACTTGGAAAGGAAAGGGCGGGTTGGATGATTTTACAAAAATTACTTCATCCATTCCTTTTTAGTTTATTTTATTATTTTTTACACATAAGAAGACAATCAATAAATTTTGTTACTTTTAATAGAACTACTTTTTTTTTTCTTTAATAACCTTAATAATTTACCATTCTATCAGCTTTCTCTTTACCGTAAATAATTAAAGATAATATTGACAAAAACAAATCATTAATGTTTAATTGAGTTTTGAAAATGACAAGCTAATATGAACATGTTTATCCTGCAAATGAAACAATTAAAAAGGAACAAAACAAGTATGTTGCAGGAGCATCATGAAAAAGTCAGAGAGGTATTAAGAAGAAAAAAAATTGTTGTTAAAGTTAAACGGCGTAATTTTGTGACCTTTGATTATTTTTTTATTTTTTTTAAGTGGCCTTTGAATGTTTAGCCTAGAATTTTATGAAAATGGGCTCCTAGTTAAAAGGAGCATCAACAGGTATGCATTTATTCCCTTAAAAAAAAATGTATTTATTTTTTTTTATTTTTTATGGTGACCGGGGTTTGAATCCAAACATTATATATTTTATGCATTGTTTTTACCAACTGAGATAAACTTACGAGGACTTATTATTTTTCATCTAAGATTATTATAGACATTTTAAATTTACTATATATATTTATGTTTCATACGATATATTAATTTAAGTTTACAAAATAATTTATTTGGATTTGATGTTATTTTTGTTTTGTACTTAATCTTTCGGTTTTTTTAACAGAATTTGACTTTGATATAATAAAGTTTGAACCAAAGGTAAATAATGTCCGAACAATGATTGTTTTAGGCACGATTTAAACTTGAGTTCTCACAATTGACTCATCATTAACCGAAGTCGACTAATCATTTTAGTCATATTTCATTAACATCAAAATATACTTTATCTTAGAAAATTTTCTTTGAAAACCGAATGGTTTAAACAAACAAAAAATATGTAAGGTCCGGTGTTCAAACCCCGGCCACTACAAAAAAAAAAAAAAAATATTCATTCT
>Ga0228710_1006565_pt1 | contig 17567 bp, 8 predicted proteins | sample MedpolnodulmetaG_FD_177995 | JGI IMG/M metagenome (GOLD analysis project Ga0228710, IMG submission 177995) | Root nodule microbial communities from Medicago polymorpha collected in Santa Monica, California, United States - pink nodules | ecosystem: Host-associated > Plants > Roots > Nodule...
CTATCTTTCCTTCGTTAGTGAGTTTGTTTCTTTTTGAACTTATCCGATTAGTTTGTTACTTGAGCTGATTTGTGGGTTGCTTAATTTTTAAGTTTACTTAATCATTAAGTTTCTCCAAATTAGTTACGAACTCTCTCTATAAATAGAGAGCTCACACAATGCATTTCACACACCGAAATTCACAGTTGATGCTTCCTGTGTTTTTCCTCTCTTCTCCCTCATTCGACTTGTGTTGACAAGTCCTTCTCCTTTTTCTACTCCTTCCTTCGGAATTAAGAGTGTTCTTAAGACCTTATAGTCCCTTGTCGGTATATTGTCCCTTCGAAATCAAGAATGGTCTTAAGAGCATAGTCCCTTCGATAATTCTTTCCCTTCGGAATAAATAATATATTAAGATCATAATCCCTTTTTTCGGTATAATAAGAATGATCTTAAACATATATATATTCTTCCTCAATTCATGGAGAAGTTAGATGTTAGAATGGTCGTAACACCATATTTGAGTGGTTGAAATACCATAATAGAATGGTAATAGTACCTTATTAAAGTGGTTTCAGTACTAAAAGAATGGTCTTGGTACCATATTGGAGGTGTAATTCTCGAACGGTTTTCTACAGTGCAGTAGTTAATTGAACAGTTGTAGCTGAGCTTGTTTTATCTTGGAGGCGGCATGGTTGATAGTCTGTCTTGCACAATTTTGGGTAGTGCCACAAAACGTCTTAAAGAGAGCGACCTGGTCGTGACTCAACCTAGTAACAACTTCGGTAGATAATAGATTTTGGAAATCTAATTACAACAGTTTGGAAATCCAAAAACAACAAGTATTAATGTGTGTTTAGTGATGTATACGAGATGTGGCGCAGTATCACTTGAGAGGAGTCACCGCATGATGTCGTATCAATGGGAGAAGCACACCCGGAATTTTGTTAAGGAGTATAGTACAATATCACTTTAGAGAAGTAAACCCATATTTGAGAGAAGTAAACCAAATTAGATCATAGAATTTTTAGTGCCGTATCACTTCTATCCTTTTTAGAGCGACGTAAATTTTTTAAGTCATTAGCACCGACATAGGATTATGATCTACTAATTAAGTGATTTAGAGTATATGATAGTAATAAGCAAAGAAAAGAAGTTAAGACTCTAGGAACATGCATATAATTCGACCTCTTGTGTGTTGTGAGTTCTTAGTGATGTTTATTATGCTTAATGATTTGTGATAAAAAAAAAAAAAAGTGATTTTATATGATATGGTGTTTACTTGATAATAACATATTCTTTTCATTTATTCTATACTATAATATGTTATCTAAGCTCACTCCTTCAATGTTTTGTTTATCTAGCTTAACCCTATGTTTGTGAAATTGCAGTTTCTACATGTGTATTTAGTGTTTTAGAGATTGAAAGCTTCTCTAAAGACTCTGGTTGTTTGTTCCTAGTTTATTTTAGAACATTGTACTATAAAATGGCTCATCCAATCACATGGATTACATTTTGATCTAACACCATAAAATTTCTAGTCAGATTAATTTAGAAACAAATATTTGTGCATCACCAATTCTATGTGAGTTAAACAATCGATAATGTTATTTTTATTTTTTTAAAGAAAGAATCGATTATGTTATTTTTTTTTTTTTGTCAAGTAACCTAGTGGCTAGAACTTATACAATTTAATTGTGGAGAAGTGGGGTGTCCGGGGTTCGAACCCCGACCCCTGCATATAATATGCAATATCCTTACCAAATGAGTTAAGCTCACGGGGATGAATCAATTATGTTATGGCGAGTTTTAGCATGGGACAAGTGTGAAATTTTCCCATCTTGGGCTCCTATGTTCCTACCGGTTAATGCCAGTAAATTTCCAATCCAATTCCTATCTAACCAATTGTCAACATAAAATAACCTTTTCTTTTCTTTAATTTTTTTTCCTTTGAAAAGGAGAATAAAAAAATTCTTTGAACTAAACAATTCTTTTTAGCTAATTACACCAGGGTTTCGTCAAAATTAAAAAAAAATTAAAAAAACCTAAAAAAACTGAAGTAACATTAAATGTGAATATTTCTTTTAGTTAAAATTTGAACATTGATTCATCATATCGTGAAAGTTTAATTTATTCTTCTATACTAACTATCCATTGATAAAAAAAGATATTTAATTTATACACAGACTAATGTAAAAAGAATTTTACAATTTTTTGAAGATGCTAAATAAACACACCCTAATTGACACCGGAGAGAATCGAACCTCAGACCTTGAGGAGGACCACACTCTCAAGTCTCAAGCCAATACCACCAGACCAACCCAAGTGGATTAAGAATTTTACAATTGTATCCAATAGTGTGTTGACATTTTATTTTATTTAATAGGTATGATAAATCATATGATTTTAATTTATTTAATTATGTGACAATGTATATCTATGCGTCCTACAAATTTAATTTATTTAATTATGTAAAACAATTTTTTTATATCTATGTGTCCTACAAATTTTTTGATAGATTTTTTTTAGGAATTTTTTTTTATAGATATTAGTCATTGTTAAACAGTGATATTTTTTTTTTAAAGAAAATTGTTAAACGGTGATATAAATTTCGTATAAATAACATAGTAAAAAATGCAAAAAAAGTTGTAATAATATTTATGAATTAAACATGTAATGAATATCACTACAAAAAAAAACATGTAATGAATAAATTCTAAGCTTATTAATGGAAAATGTCAAAACACATTACAATACCCTCAATTTTTTTTTGAAGGGACAATTCCCTCAAATTTGTTTTTTAATCTGGGCCATTTAATTTTTATTTTGATTTTTGGTGGACCTTGGTCATTTAATATTGAAAACCATACAGGTTGATGGTAAAGAAAACAAAGCAATCCTAACCATACCCATTTTTTTATATTAAATCAATGATAGAGTTTAGATGAGTCCAACTTAGGAAAATTTTGCAATTGTCCCATGCTAAACATCGCCTTATGTTATTGTTACTATGTAATTAAGGAAATGTTTTTTCATAGATGAAACTTCGCGCTATGCTCTATGTTTATTCCAGAACCGAGAAAGAAGTTGCAATGTAGTGTGACATGACGAACTTATAAAAATGTTATAATATAGAAGTTATTGTATATATTAATAAAAAGTTACTTTTAAAAATGAAAAAAGATAATAAACCTACAGATGCAAATCAAAATTTCTTTACCAGCTCTGAAGATAAAAATAAGATAGATGAAAATTCATGGTTTCTAATTTCTAATAAAAATAAGATAAAAAGAAAGAGAAAAAAACAAATTTCACTGTCATACTTCAAATACAGTTTTTGAGGATTATCACTCTTTCAACGTCATTTTACATGAATAAAGAAGATAGTGGAATACATTGAAATGTAGGAGAGATTGAGCTTAATGAGGGATAAAAATAGAGGTTCAAGGAAAGACTTAAAAGAAAAACGAAAAACGGAAAAAACAACAATTAATCTTTCTTTAACAAAAAAAACGATAAACATATAAATTGTATGATTATCGTTATCATCAAAATAAAAAGAAAATAATTCTTAAAAAGAGGAAGAGAAGAACACACATGAAGGAAAAAAAAAAGTAATAAAACATATAAAATAGAAAAGTGAAGGATAGCTTCGACTCATTGTCTCTCTATGCATGTTTTTCATCTCATATCTCTATCTCCCTTTAGATACTCTCGCATCTCACATGTTAGGTTAAGATTAGTTGAGGAAGAGGCCAAAAGATTCAATTCAAGGGTTGTTGAGGTTGCAGAGACGTTGTAGAGCATGTGATTGCTTGAATCACACATATATGATAAATGTACAAAAACCAATGGAAAAGATAAGTTGCACTTGTCCTCAATTTAGAAGAAATGCTTTGATGGATATTGTGTTGTTATAGATATACATTATTAAAGAGTTTAATGGTGGTGGATTGACAGGGCAAAACAACTTTGTACACACGTTCAATCAAAACAACTAAAAATTGTCTAATTATTCTTTAACTTTTAAATTTTTCAATAATTTTTTCGGGCATTTTTAGAACATTCTAAAATATTACTTGAGATTAATTAAATATGAACTTCTTAAATTTCAAAAATTCAAGATAAAAGCAATGGAAAGCTCGACCTAGAAATCAAAACTTGAGCTCTTTTTTTTTTTAGGAACTTTTAATGATGTTCTAAACATGTACACAGAAAAATCATTAAAAATACACATATATATTTAACAACATAGACTAAATCGTTGTGTAGGACAATTTTGTAGGGACAAAAATATGCTTCTTTTTTTTTAAGTAGTCTAGTGGCTAGAGCTCACACATTTTAAATGTGGAAAAGTGAGGTGTTCGGGGTTCGAACTCCAGCCCATGTATATAAATATGCAATATTTCTACCAACTGAGTTAAGTTCACGGGAATTATGCTTTTTTTTTTATAGGAACAAAAAACAAAAGTTGGTAAATTTTTAGGAACAAATACTTACTGCAAAGTCCCGCCAATTGAGCTTTGCTCATGGGACATTTTCTATTGTATTATATTGCAAACTATTGATTTTAAGTTAATTCATTTTATATGTTTTTAAATTATTATTTTTTTTAAAAATATATTAGGTTTTTAAGAGCCAATTTATAGTAATCAAGGAATACTTCTAGTGAGTATAATCAATTTCTTAACTCACGTGGAATTGTAAAAATATCTTCTCGAAAAATAGATTTATTTAAGAGGAGAGAGAAAATAAAGATTGAAATGATTTTGTAACAAAAAATTCTTTTTTTTATAGTTGTATCCAAACAAACTATTTATTTTTTTAAATATTTTTATTACGATAAACAAACACAAAATAGATTTTAATTTTTTGTAAAATCTCTAAAAAATAATCTCTAAATTATTTAACGTCAAAATCACTTTTATTTTAATCTACGACAAACAGACCCTTAATTAAATGAAAAAGAGCTTTTTTATTTTTTAGTTAAGCTCAACATGCCAACCTGCGCTGCCCTGTCACCTTACCAATTGTTTAGCATGTTAGGGTAGGGGGAAAAAATTAGTAATGACAAGTTCAAAATTATGATTTAAAAAAGATGGGATAAATTGATCAACCCGATGAAACCAACTTATTTTGTCATCTCTTAAATCTTGTATTGTTAATTTTTCACCAATGTAACACCGACCCTCTAAATTTAAGTCATTTTCAACATGATACTAAAATATGTGATTATATTTAAAAAAAAAAGATGAATTACCAACCTATGCGAATAGGAATTTCATATGACACTTGCCACATGGACTTTTTAACGACGTAGAAGGTTTCTTATTTACTAACTCATGTTTTTATTGATTTATTTATTATTGATTTGGTTCTGAAATACGGTTTATGCACCACTGGTTTCGTTGTTGATGTTCTGTTTTATTGGATGCATCCCACGAGTTGCATTCAACAAGATTGGGTATACAGTTCGTTGCTGGTTTATCGACCTAATTGTTTCTAAATTTGTTGAGATCTGCAGGTTTCAAGGTTGCTTCCATTGCATCGATGTCGTCTTAATATTTGTATGAGTCTTTGTGATTGATTTCGGACTATTGCAATATCTTGGTTATCCTTTGTATGACTTTTGCATTGTAGCTCGAAAGAGTGCTATTACTTGTTGTTGTTTGCCACGGGAAGTTGATGGTACGTGATTCGTTTTCGTGTTGACGGTCGCACACGCCACACTCTTGATTGTTGTTGTTAGACTCGATTACGGTTAGGTCCATGTGTTGTTTTAATTTGCTATTTTATCTATTACGGTTGAGCTACATGGATTAATTAGGTCAGGTTTTGATGTCCACTTAGTTTTATGTAAATTTTCCTTCTTTTTAATAATACATATGAACATTTGGCCCAGAAATAGAATGGGGTACTAACCTAGTTGAGATATCCATTCTTTTTGATGTCATTATGATGTTAACTTAGCAAAGAACAAAATTACTATTGATAATTGAAATAACATTAAACAGTTAGATTTGGAGTTTTATCCCATGAACGTGGTCCTAAAATGAAAAAAGAATGAGAGTCTTCGTACTTGGGAGGGATGCAATCTAGATACTGTTCACTAAGTCACTTGTTCATTGCTTTCATGCAGTCAAAAAAAAAAAATCTGTGAACCAAAATCTGGAAAATAAAAATTGGAGAACTGCTTAATAGTCTTTGGAAAAATATTACAAGTTTAATTTTAGTTCTTAAATTGAAGGATACTCTCAGGTCTGATTGTTGCAAAATACAGTTCTTATTCTCTCTTTTCCTCATCAATCAGTATGTTCTGTCATGCAAGTTGTACAGCAATATAATGAAATCATCAAAGTCTTAGTAAGTTCAATCACTGTTGAATTGATAATTAATTATTGTTATTGTGTGTTGTATTAGATCCAAATTGCAATTTCATATAAAATGATTTTGCATGAAATAGTTATGAAACCCCAATAATTAATCAGCAGATCAATGACCATACACGCAGCTAAGTGAAAAAAAGTATAACCAATCATATTAAGGCAACTACCAATGGAAATTTGCTACTATAATGATAATCTCTTCCCATTATTTCCTCTATCCATTTTCTTTGTTTCTTTCACATGCAAAACCATGGTCTATGTCTGAACTTGAAAAAATTAACAACCAAAATCCAAATATTCCAGAATGAAAAGTTATTAAGAATAAAAACCAGTATCACAAGACAGTTTACAAAATAAAGTACAACAAGATTAATCACCCCCTTAGAAAGAGATGGTAAGAAATTTGTTTCTGAAAAATTCAGCTCCACACAGAACACAGGACTCTAGCTAGCTCCTATTGCATCTTCAAACAATGTTGGTCTGTCTTACAAGGAAATCTACTTCTGCCTCTTGTAAATTTTAGCCAAGAAGGATTTCAATACTGCTTGAACTGCATTGCTGGGATGAGCTTCAATGGAGGTTACAAGCTTCTCATAGCTCGTACTCTCATACTCCTCAAATACACCCTATACAATCACAATTCGAATAAATCAGTCAAAGAAAATCAACAACATCATGATATGTAAATATCTTAATACAATGTGGAGGATTGTTTTTCCCAATAAACTAATAGTGAAAAACTACTACTCCCTCAGCTGTCGTTTAAGGTTTGTTGCACAGAAATTAAGAAAAACAGTAAATAATTGATTGACTCAAATAATTTTATCAAAATCTACTTGTAATTTATCTGATTATGTAAGATTAATGAATTGGTACATCGACATTTTAAAATTGTGGAGAATGAAATTGGAAAAGATAGTCAATTTGATTTTTTTTTCCTTCTAAAATGACAGTTATTTAGAAATGGAGAGAATATAAACGAGGAACAAACCTCGAGATTAAGCTCATTGTAAAGGGTTTTGACTATAGCAACATTTGCTGGATCTGGCTTCCCATAGTTCTCCTGTTCACCACAAAAAGTCATTCCAGTTTAATCATGGCAGAAAGAAAGAAAAAAAAGGGAAAGAAGCGGTAAATGATAAGATGCACGCTTACATGTAAAACCTTCTTTTGTTCTTCATTGCAAAGTTCCAATGCTTTCACAACTACCCAAGAGCACTTAAAGTCTTCAATATCTGTGCCTATCTGGTTTCATAAAGAACTAAAATGAGATCAAAAAAAGAAAATTATGTTTCCAGTATCCATGCATGATCCAGTGCACTCACCTTTCCAATTGTTTCAGGATCACCAAAGCAATCCAAATAATCATCCTGAATGAGAACAAAATAATAGGTTAAACTACATTTTTAAAGGAGATTTACAGCTGATAGCGACAGACAGTCAATGGAGAGACAGAATTCTAGAGTGTGAATGGTCGGTCAACTGAATGACAAAAAGTACCTGAACTTGAAAATATGTTCCCATCTCAACAAGAATGTTCTTTACATCAACATGGTTATCCAGATCTTCACCAGCCATTAGTAATGCACATGCAACCTGTGAAAATAGGAGATACATATACAAAAATAAATAACATAAAACAGGTTATATGTTCCATTGTGAGAGGATTTTCAAAATGAAACAGATAGAAAATAAATAATAAATAATTTCTTTTAAGTTAAGGGATTAAAGGAGTTGAGGAGTTAAAGGTCAAGGGTTCGATTCCTGGCAAAGGAGAAAAATGCTAACGTATAACAATTACTAACATACTAACGTTTGCCATTAAAAAAAAAGTAACTTCTTTTAAGTGAAGACTCATTGGAAACAAAATCTAATTCTTACAATATAAAAAATGAAGATGAAAGGGAAAGATGTGACTTCGAAATGAAGAACACATTACATGTATTTCATCTTCTGTTTTTCTTGCTGCAAAAAAATACTATATTCTAGTAGTGTGAAATACATTACAGTGTGACTAAAGAATCATTTGTCATCAGTATCTCAATGAAAAGCAACAAGAAACCTAAATAAGAAAAACAACAAAAAAGTATGATATAACACTTACTGGAAGGTAAAATGAATAATAGGCAGTCTTGTACTGAACAATACGCCGATGCCTGCAGAAGATGTTCATAGTTAGCTATTATTGCTTTTCAACACAGAAAAAGAATTGGACAAGAACTGAATTGAAGTGTATAAAATTGCATTGAAGCTTAACACATTGCCAGCTAGCTAGAAGAGAACAAAAGGTATCAACCGAATTTCAACTCATAGGCATTGCACGCACAAGAGAATTTTACATTGTTCTTTCAGGAAATTTCAAGAAGCACTAAAAAAAATTGTTGTAAGATAGCAGAATAACAAGGAATTCCTCAATTTATATCATAAAGATTGCCAAGTATGTATCTAACAGAAAAAACAACTATCTCTCTTTTGACACTGATGGTCATGGATGTCATATAAAACTGTTCTCTGATGGACTAGTTTTTTCTTTTTGCTTGGTTCCAATACTAACAATAACATAAAAACCAACATTTTACGTTTATCTATAAAAGAGGTTCATCAACATAAGTTCTACACAATTGTTTTCCTTTTTTTTTTTTACTCACAGTGATAAGGTGTATTTGGACAGGTCTTTTTCTCCTTCCAGTGTGGTGATCAGATCTATCATCTGTCCTGCAGCAGTTTGAAACTCAACCTAAAAGAAAATTAACACGGTCAATTTTTAGCTTATAAGCAAGATGAATCCACATAATTCAAACACTGAAATTTGTACTACCTCATTGAACAAATCAAGAAGTTCAACATAATACGGCTTTCCCTTGAAGTGTTTCCTAAGGATACGCGGAATATGGTTTCTTAGTAGAACTCCATCATTCGCTGCAATCATTCCAACCTACACCATAGAATAATTAAAGGTGACTATCTTATCCCTACAACAACAAAAATAATGTCATGATACTGCATTTTTTTTTCTTTCCAAACCTTGGGTACTCTATACCAACATGGCTGACCACGACGTGTATGGGAGTTATCCATAATGTCATCAAGAACAAGAAAATATGCCTGAAGCTGCAAAATCCATCAACAGAAGATTATAAGATTCCTCAATGCCACCACAAAAAATTTGTGAAATGATGGGAATTAATTCAATCATACAAACTAGAAAAGAAAGAGCTTTCAATTGCCATACCCATTCAATACACCAACCAAGAGCGCTAGCTTGGAAAATTTCGTCATCGTTCAATGCCTGTCCTTCTTTTAACAATCGGTAGCTGTCAATAACTGACAGTCCACGGTTCAGCTTTCCTGCCATGGTTAAAATACATCTTTATATCGATATACTTCATATATTTCAAAAATGCATCCTAAATTTTGTCATCATTGTTTTGATTTATAATGACTTTTGCGAAATCATGGTGTGTGACCGTAATTTTGGCAAAAACTACACTTTAGAGTTTCAACAAAATCATAGTGTCACCAGGATTTTGTCAAATTCACCGTCAATCAAAACATGATGTAAGTTAGTTGTTAGAAACTAAAAAGAATAAAAACTCAATTCCTACCTCCAGGCACATTGTAGTCCAGCATCTGCAATAAATAACCAGTACAAGACACAATAAGTGAGATATCAAAATACATTTGTATGTTTCAATGAAATGGTAACCAAATGTATACATAAGATAAATCAGGGTATCATGCTCTAATTTTCATGAAAACCTAAAAGGGCATAAAAAGTACAGAGCCATGTGCAAGATTCCACAACAAACAAAAATCTATTCTTTGAACATATTGCAAGTACAAAGGGATGGAACTAACTCAAATATTCCATAATAAACAAATTCATTCATTGATCACAGCAAATTATGTCATAGATACTTTTCAAAGATTTATCATATACTTGTAGGATCATCATAAACTTGAAACTTAAAAATCACCTTTACATAGTAAAAATGAAATTTCACACACACACATACAAGCCACAAAATATAAAACCATTAAATTCCACAATTTCCTTCCTTGAACATACACACACCTCTAACTATATAGCATCACAACAACAATCATGAAACAATACAATGTCACATATTCTAATACTTAAAAAAAAAAAATTGATAACGATATCATCGGTGCAAAATATCCACCAACTTTACCGATAACTAATCTCGGAAAAATTGACTAACCACCTCTAGTGGGGCCTCTCCTCGTAATCCCATTTTCTCTTAACTCGAGACTTAAAGGGATCCGAGTCCAGTTCCACTCAGAAAAACATAGCATTGGCCCACTTAAATTTAATCAAAACAATTCATCAACTTTCTCATTAAAACAAAAAGTTAACAAATTTGAAACACCCAAAACATAGCCATTACAAAAAATTCAAAAAAAAAAAAAAAAAAAAAAAAAAATAAAAAAAAAAAAAAAAAAAAGTTTTGATATTTCAAATATGATAATTGAATTAGGCCAATTATGAAAAAAAATAAGAAGAGAGATGAAAGGAAGAATACCCTATCAACCCATTGACGAGAATCATCAGACCACTCGAAAGCAGGGTCATGGAGAAGCTCAGATTTGAGAACAGAGTACACATTCAAGAATGTGGACTTGAGATCTGCCATTGATGGAAATGAGAGAGAAAGAAAGCGGGTGGAAAGAAATAGTTTTTTGTTTTGTTTTTTTTGCTTCCTAAAATTGCATTATTATTGGGAGAATAAATAGAGGAATGGAAGAGAAAGAGAGATGCTGCTCAGCCGGTCAGTGTGGCTGGCGTGGGGAGAAGAAGCCAAAGACACAATAAATTATTTTCCATAAATTAATATATTTTGCATTTTTGTATTTTATTTACTTTTTAGTCAAAAAAAATACATTATTATGTACTAATGGATACACGTGTTCGTCTTTTCGTTCTTTTTATTGCACTAACTCATGTCGATTATATTTTTTAAAAAATTTGGAATATGTATTATGTATGTACCAAAGTTGTCAGTTGTTATTGACCGATAATTAATAACGAGTTGCGTTGCTTTGACGCACAATTTCCAACACTATATCTTAAAGCGAAAAATACAATTTAGAATTCTTTTTTTATAATTAAGATCAAAAGATATGAAGATTTTTTTGCTTTTAGTCAAGATCGAGTATATATGTATTATGTATGTACCAAAACCGTCAATTGTTATTGACCGATAATTAATAACGAGTTGCGTTACTTTGACGCACGATTTCCAATATTGTATCTTTAAAGCGAGAAATACAATTTAAAATTCTTTTTTTATAATTGAGATCAAAAGATATGAAGATCTTTTGCTTTTAGTCAAGATCGAGTATATATGTATTATGTATGTACCAAAACTGTCAATTTTTATTGACCGATAATTTAGAACGAGTTGCGTTATTTCGACGCACACTTTCCAACACTTATCTTTAAAGCGGAAAAATATAATTTAGATTTTTTTATAATTAAGATTAAAAGATATGAAGATTTTTTTGTTTACGGTCAAGATCGGAGTATATATGTATTATGTATGTACCATACCTGTCAATTGTTTTTGACCGATAATTAATAACGAGTTGCATTATTTTGACGCACAATTTCCAACACCGTATCTTTAAAGCGAAAAATACAATTTAGAATTCTTTTTTATAATTAAGATCAAAAGATATGAGGATTTTTGGTTTATAGTCAAGATCGGGGTATATATGTATTATGTATGTACCAAAACTGTCAATTTTTATTGACCGATAATTAATAACGGGTTGCGTTATTTTGACGCACAATTTTCATCACTATATCTTTAAAGCGAATAATACAATTTAGAATTCAAAAAATATCTATATACAATGTATATGTCCTTATTCGTGTCTAAAGAGATGAACATGTATTATGAAAGGGAGAATGAAAGAGTGATTAAAAGAAAATGATTACTTTTACAAATAAACAGGATATAGTTGCTAGGTATTGAAGGATTAGATGATAGTTAACAGTTCTCGTGAGCTTAACTCAGTTGATATGGACAATGCATAATATTCGCAAGGTCTGAGGCCAAAAAAAAAAGATGATAGCCAACAAGAAGCTTCATTCCTAAAAAAAACAAGCTTCATAAAATGTATAAAAACAAATAATTTACAAAAATAATGTTTTAATTTACCAAAAAGTATTTAACAACGTTAAAAAATTGTAGTAACTTGTAAAAAATTTAAAAATGGAAATTAACTTAGATGATAAAAAAAAAGTTGTTAATGATAATCTTTTTGGTGTGAATTGGGTATCTTCTATGAATAATCTATTTAGTTGAGTAGGATTGCAATGAGCGATAAGGTTCTCCTTCAAGAAATTTTACACTGCTGCATTATCAGGGTTAGATTGAGACACATGACATCTGATTCAACTGAAAGAGACCTCTAAAAGCATTCACGACCACAATAGAGATACTCACTTGTGGGTGTCTAAGTGGTTCGCACTTGTACTTATCACTCATTTATAATTTTTTTTAAATTAGTATCTAATAAACATTCAACCAAAGAGTCCCACCAATAACTATTTATCACTACATTTGAGCAAGTGGTCTCATGTATTGCAGAATTTGTTTCTTTTAATGACAAATGTTGGTGGGTCTCTAGAATGATTTTTTTTTTTCCTTCGCATATTAGTAAGTATTGTTTTGGTTTATCAATGGATTGTATAAACCAATGAGACCTCATTTTAATTCAATCTGTTCTTAAAGTTGAAAAGTTTCTAAATCAAGTTTAATGACAACAGTGTTTGCGAAAGTGTGATAGGTAAGAATTTTAACCTAATCGAGAAAGTTGTGTCGGAATTAGACATCGATAACTAATGATTGAATGGTTCCTTTTAATCAATTGTATATTTTTTATGTTTCCAATATAACTCCACCTATTCTTTATCGTACATTTCATTTTTGGAAAATGACGTGAAATCCATCTTATCAATCAACTTCTGATGTTAAGTAAAATACCTAATTGATTCAATGATATATGACCAGATAGTTGAATATGAATATAAACTCATGCCATATGTTTATCAATTAGCATACATACATGATTTAAACAAGGTCCCTTAAATAACCAATCAATGTCTCTCACTTGCTAAGTCAAAATATCGTTTGCGGATTGCATGTTGGCAAAAGCATTAAGAATGTATTTAACCAAAGATTATATTGAATGCATAGAACACACTCCCTTCGTCCCTTATTAGATGACATAGTTGACTTTGACACACATACCAATGCATATTTTTTTATCTTTAATATCTTTAATTATCTATTTAAAAAAATTATGAAAATTTAATATTTTGAAAATATCCATCAAGACGAATTCAACAACATCTTATATGATATTATTTATCTTTGTATATTAATATAAAAATACGGTCAAATTATGTCAGGTCAATAGTGTACATTGTCAAACATGTCATCTAACAAGGGACGGAGGGAGTATACAACTAGCCAAATTAAGAATAATACATTAAAATCATACCTACTTACATTTAATCCCTAACTCAAAGAGTTTAGTTACGCATCATGTGAGTAACTAACAAAGAAGAGATGAAATGTGTTGGTGAAGCACCCACAAGCTTTAGTCCAAGCTCCAAAGCTTCCTAATGGTGAAACTCAACTTTTCTCTCTTCCTCTCTCTATTTCTTACTTGGAAACCAAAATACATGCCTAAATTTCTGATTACAAGTCTGTTTACATAAATAAAGTGTTTGCTCATTGGGTGAAATCATGCTCGCCCATTGAATCGAGCTTTCTTCACTTTGAGGGAAGTTGGTTGGTCAGCATCAATCATTAAATTGGCATAGTTCAATGGGCGAATTGTTGCTCGCCTAACGAAGGTGCTCTAACTACTTTGCTTTGTCGTAGTCTTGGCAAAAACCTATAAAAAGTACTCACTCTGTTCCTAAATATAAACAAATTTGACTTTTTTGGTTCATTCAATTAATGATGTATGTAGTTCATATTATGGACCACATACATCATTAATTGAATTAACCTAAAAAGTAAAATTTGCTTATATTTAGGAACGGAAGGGTTATGCTAACACTACAAGGAAACCAAAAATAGTAGGTTGATATTGAAATCAACAATTTTGACTTTTAAAAAGTTAAATTCATAACTTTTCACCATTTTCCAATAAATTTTTTCTATTTTAATTCTTTTAATCAATGTTCTTCTTTAGCATTTCTCAAATAGCAATAGGAAAAAAAATATCAGTAACATTCAAACCTATAATTATAATAACATATGTATTTCCATAAAAATGGAAGTTTTCTGATTAGGTAACTTGTAAAACAAGTTAATAAGTGATGTTGAATATAAACTAAATTTGATACTTATCAGTCCCACTTAAGATAGAGTGCTTATTAGACCTTGTTCGCATTAGACACTCAATTTTTTTTCACCCAATGAAGACGGTCTTAACATTTCATTCAAGTGCTTTTACATGTTAATGACGATTTATGGTTATTGCAATTAGAGTATTGCTAACAAGTATTCTAAGGATATTGTTTAAAAAATCCATAAAAAGAATGTTTGTCTTGAAAATACAAGTTACACTCTTCTAAAAATCATAACTACACAGTTTCTAATGTAAAAGTTATTACTATTTTGTATGCTAGCCTTTTCTTTACAATTAAAAATATAATGTTTGATCAACAATACATGATGTTTGAAAATAAGGTCATGTTAATTTGTGCCCTTAGAAAAATTAAAATTAATTTTTATATTGAAAGTATAACTTTTGCAACTTTAAGACATTAAATACACAAGTTCTAACAAAAACCTTCTACATTTGATTTCTTAACTTATGCATCAAGGGCACAAGTTAACATTTCCCTTGAAAATATTAAAATGTATATTGATAGCCGAATCAAATTAAGAGCCTTCATTTGTGGACTTATTTTTTGGTCAAATATTATGGACTTATGTAATTATTAATTATATAAGTTTATAATTTCATGTACTGCAATTTTCAGCATGTTCAGCGTGCTCACAAGGGAAGGAATAAAAAAACAGAAAGTATTTTGGTGTACTTGTTTTGTCTTTACTATAATGCCCAATCAGAAATGTTGTTGCACATATTTAATTGGTTATGTGAAACGTGTCAGTTTCCAATTGGATGCTTTGTTCCCACTTTTGGAACATGAGATTCGCCAACGCTGGCCTCGTTGTTCTTGCAATCCACGAGGATGTACATTGCTGCATTTATATATAGGTTTTTTTAGTTGGATTTTGAGGTTCATCAAAATATACTACAAAGTTTAAAGTATATTTGTAGAGATATTTATCGAACATCCACGAAAAAATCCTCACTATGGTCATATGAGTCTACGATTTTACGAATGAATCAACTTTCTACTAATTTACTCAACCTTCTTAGCACCTTTATTTAGTTGTAAAGTGTTTGCGTTTCCAAATATTTGGAAATCATGTTGACTAAATAGTGAAGTCAAGATGAATATTGTGGTTATATTCTTTACAAAAAAAAATAAAAATTGTGATTATAGTCTGTTTGACTCGGTAGAATGAGAGGGGGACCATTACCAGATGGATCTTGTAACTTTTATTTCCTGGTCTAATAAAAGCTGAATACCATCTTTTTTTAATTTAAAAAATACGTGTGGTTCACTTGGTATGTTTATTAATTTATGGATCACTGTCTAACTACGACAAAGGCTACGGTGCATGACCTTCATGAGTCTCCCACCAGTGTATGACCCGTTTTATTTTTATTTTTTTGTTGTAAAAGTAATGTGAACCATTAGATATAATCTTAAGATTTTCAATGGTTGAGATTAGTAGGTTAACTCACCCACTAATTTTCAAATTTTTTTATTATATATTAATTTAATAAATGCAATTGATTTTGAAATAAATTATAAGAAAGTTTCTTGATAGTATGTATGATAGATTAACAGTGGGCCCCTGTCTTTGAAAATTCTCCGTATACAATAATTTTAAGAGCTTATTTGATAAAATAAAAAAAATGCGAGTTAAATTGAGATTAGACTATTTTGTGACATTTACAATTTTACTCATGATGTATGTTTAAGAGTATAAGTGTTTATGCAACGTAAAAAAATAACTTCAAAATACATGGTGCATGAATAAATAGTAAATAACAATTTTTATAGTAAATAGAATATCGTCATTGTTTGCTCAAAAAAAAGAAGAATATCATCATTGTTACATCTAATACCGGGTCGATAATTTCAATACAAATTTAATATGATAATTTATTTAGTGGATCCATAAGTTTAAGACAAACGGAAATATTATCTAATGATATATATATTTTTTGAATAAATTATCTAATGATATATTAGAGTTTAAATGTGATTCAATCATAGCCACCAATATTATATTCGTATTAAAGTACAATGAGAGTATAAGACACCAATTTAAATTATTATGTATTGTCATGCTTGTATTGTATTTAATGGTCATATCTAAATAAATAATATCTATTATGTAAACAATACTTTGTTCTTCGGTTTTTTTTATAAACAAAGAAACTATTGTTAATCCCAAATGACATTGTAACCAAAAAAAATCCCAAATGACATTCTATTTATGTCATTCTTTATAAATTACACCCTCCGTTCTTTTTTAAGTGTTTTTTTAGAAAATCAACACTAAATTAGCGTTGTGTATTTTTACACTTTTTCTTCCTATTATACCCTCATTTTAATCCACCAATAAATTTTTATTTTTTTGCACACACTTTATCTTTTCAATAAATTTAATATGTTATCGTTTTCTCGTAACAAACAATTGTCAATTATTATCTTTTTCTCCAACAAATTCCTATTTTTTTCGCACTTTCTCTCAAATTAAATTCATAATCTGCATTTTTATTTAAATCAAAATTCATTAGTACTTTTGATGAAACTTCTTCTTCTTCATTGTCATCTTGTTCTTGTATCTTGTCAAATGAGTATTCAACTATTTCTCCCTCTTCACCTCTCATCAGCAATTCAAATGAGTCTTCCACTTTTTCTTCGTTTTGAACATTCATGGAGTCTTTTATTTTTCTTCTCTCAAATCTGTTCTTTTACTTTGCACTTGAAATTTTTAACAATTGATACTCATCTTATATATAGAATTTTAACCCTTCTTGAAACCATTATTTGTAACAAAATTTTGT
>Ga0228710_1006566_pt1 | contig 17564 bp, 4 predicted proteins | sample MedpolnodulmetaG_FD_177995 | JGI IMG/M metagenome (GOLD analysis project Ga0228710, IMG submission 177995) | Root nodule microbial communities from Medicago polymorpha collected in Santa Monica, California, United States - pink nodules | ecosystem: Host-associated > Plants > Roots > Nodule...
CACCCCCTGTTTGGTGTAGTATGCTATTTTCTTCTTGTTTGCTTGTTCTTTTTAAACGTAAATTCATTTCATGCATCTTGTTAGTATGTCAAATACCATGCACTTCATTTATTAGCTCATTTTAGTACTTTGCCTCAATTTCATGCATTGTTTCGTTTTAACTTGCATATTTTTTAGCTTACTTGATGATCTATCTTCCTAGTTTATGTATCATTGCATGTGCATTTATTTCTTGTCATTTTATTTTATCATCATTAAATTTTTAGTGTGTATAATAGGATTTGATGTAATTTAATTTATGTACGTTATTTTTCTCGTCATTTATTTTTCCTTGAAGATTTGGCATGTATTTAGGGACTATGTAATACTCACATAATAAAAATGCACCGACACCACAAATTTATTTACTGCATTATGTTTAACCGTGAGTGAAGACTAAATGAATTAGGGACAAACTAGGATAAATTTTTGGACTAAATTGAGAGCCTTAAAAGTGAACAACTAGTGATTTTAGGATGAAACATTACTTGGGATCCAACATCCTCGGTATTGCTTTTTACATTTTATTTTTTCACGGTTAACTTAGAAAAATCATTTTCCCAAAAAAATCAAATATGTAAAATTCCAAAAATATTTTCTTAAGACTTTGGATTTTAATCCAAGTGCTTTTTCCTTTTGTTTTCTTAATCAAATATTTAATCAATTTAACATTCATATTTAGACTTGAGTTTCTTGTAATTAAAATTTGACCAATCTCATCTTATTTTTTTCTCTCATGTCTTGAGGCTTCTTTCTCCTTCTCAAAACTATTTTCAAAAAAAATTATAAAATTAACCCAACTCACAAAAATAATTTTTGAGAGTGAACTACATTGGTTTTGATACCACTTGTGGGTATGTAGGCAAATGACCTAATCCTTCCAAATCAAATAAAAATAACAAAAAATCATACTTCTTCTCCCTCCATTCTTTCACTTAGACTCTTAGGCATTTATTTTCAAAATAAGCGAATGACTTAGCACAAGATAAATTAGGCAAAAGGTTCCTACGGAGTACCGTAGTCGTGTAGGGTGCTTAACACCTTCCCTTCGCGAAATCAACCCCCGGATCCAAATTCTCTTAAGGGTTTTTTTTTCTCTTTTTCCCTTCCCAAAAATAAAAGTAGAAAGTTCAAAGATTAAAAGTTCAAAACCAATCAATGGATTGATACCCGAATATCAGGAGCACACTAAGTATTAAGATGACATATTAGCATTTGTAGAGTTGGATTGATAACATGTTGTGGTAAATGTTATGTATAGAATATATAAAGTTAGACTATGTTACTTGTCCTTGAATATTAAATAATATAATTTGACATTGGTGATTGTTAATCAAGTGTATAAGTAAAGAATAATAATAATTTGTGAGGGTTTCACCGGAAAGGGTTTGATTCCACACGGTGGGTTTACATTGGATAGGGGTTTGATTCCTCCCGATGAGCGGTGACTCTTGAGAATACTCACACTCAAGGGGATCTGAAGCAAGATTTGAAAAGATAATATATTGTGTACTAGATATTATGAGGCATTGCAGGGAAAACCTGGATAAATTAAGATATCCAGTAGAAAGGCGAATCCTGAATGCTTAGTTATTAACGGTTAAGAACTAAGAACTACAGGGCAAACCTGGGAAACAATGGAAATCCAGTGAAAAGGCAAATCCTGAGCACTTAGTAAGCAAAAGAGTTTAAGGCTAAAGTATATATATTATTATGATTTATGATCATAATCCTCTAAAGTTATAATTCAATTATTTTCATAATTGACATACTATGTTTTATCCCGAGTTTGGGAACTCACTGAGATCGTAGTATCTCATCCCACTTTATTGATCATTTTTCAGGTATAAGCGTTTTGAAGTTAATCGGAGCCGGATCATAGTGTCAAATGTCTAGTTTTAGAGTTTATATTATTGTAACTAAATTTTCAAGTGTTTTGTAAACACTAACGTTTTTCCTTCTCAATTATCCTTTTATGAATGTTGCTTTTAATCCTAATTGAGTTATTCAAATTAGTCTTGATGTTGTGTAAAAATATTTAAATCTAAAAATCTTTGGGTTAAAAATTCTAATTGTTACAAGCTTTTTCCCCTAAAAGTAAAATTAAGCTTAATTTTTTGTTTGGTTATCATAATAACAATCACATCATTAAAAAAGTAAAAGTTTTTTCGTGAAACAAAAAATTCTATAAAATTTTTAAAGAGATTTATTATTTATAAAAATAATAGTAAATAATATTTTATAAATGTTATAAATCATTTAAATAAGAACAAAAGTTATTAATTAATATTTTATAAAGCAGTCATCGCTTCCATCGTTTTTTCTACCTCACCATCACATATCGTACCCAACCTCTTCTCTTTCGATGTAGCTGCGACAAAGGGTGGTGCGACAGTCGGTACTAGCCACCCACACCACCTTCAAACGAGATCAGTCGACGACTTAGCTATTGCGCCGATGGTCTATGGTGGTTGTATACGATTGTGGTTGCTAGAGCTTTGATTTGGCTTTGCTAGAGCTTTGATTTGGCTTTTATTTATTGAAGTTTATCTAATTTAACTACTACACTAACTACTTATTCAAAAAAAACTACTGCAATAACTATAATTAATAAGGGTATTTTAGTAGTAAATGATATTAATTTTATCATTGAAATCAACACAATTAATCGTCCTCGTGAGCTTAACTCAGTTGGTATGGACAATGCATAATATATGCAAGGTCCAAAGTTCAAACCCTGACCACCACAAAAAAAAAACACATTTAATCATTTTCATTTTCTTAAAAATCGTACACAATCCTTATCCTCAAACTACTGTTATTTTGAGCCTACTCAATTTTCTGGCCTTATTTACTTTTGTGTTTAGATGTATCAAACTCCTTTCAAACAACTAAAAAGACTTCCTAAAAGTATGAACTTTATTAAAGTTGTCCAGCGAGTTGTGTGATATTAACACAGTGAATATATACACTAAATTTTAGAAAAACTATAAGGGTTTGTGCCAACAAATTAGCTTATAGCTAATAGCGAATAGCTTATAAATTCGTATGTCGGAAAAAGCTTCGTTTGGTAAACGTCATCTTGTCAGGAGCCTATAGCATATTTCACGAGTTTTAAATAGCGTTTGAGCTTATTACTTATTATTTTTTCTTTCATTTTTGCGCTTACTATTTTAACCAAAATTCATTGTTACCCTTGCTAATATTTAATTACGTTTAGGAAAAAAAATGTTACATTTAATTAAACTTCAGATTTCAAAGTTGGTAATAAATAAATATTGTAGGTGTGTTTTCCTTAATAAAAAAGTAAAAGAATGGTTGCATTATTGTACCATTGTTACGTTAGGTTCTTTTTAAGAGATTTACATTCAATTTTTTTATAGAAAAGTTTTATTTTTGGTTACTTAGATAGATTCAATATTTTATGTTTAACTTTTATTAAGTTTAAAAAACTGAAATAAAATAATATTAAAATAAGATTTTAGAAAATAAAAATTATTTAAACAATAATATCTAAAAGACATATTAAATTAATAAAATATATTATGAATTTAAAAAAGTTCTTTTATATGATTTTATAATAAATATACGAAAATAAAATGAAAATAAATATTGAAATATAAAATAAAAGATATACTAAATAATATATAAAAAGATATATTGAATTAATAAATTTAAATTATTGAATTGTAAATTATTAAATACTAATGGATGTTAATTTTAGTATGTAATAAAAATATTATTTTACATTTATCAGCTAATTCTACCAAACACTTCAACTAACTTATCAGCTATTTTTACCGAACAAAGCCTAAATCAATAGATAATTTTAGTTTGAGATTTTTTTTTTTATTGACGCATAGTTTGAGAACTATTGATCAACTATTCTGGTGATGTTCTTGGCCATATAAAATGTATATATTGAAACGAAACGAGTTGGAAGTGAATGATTTATTAGCAAGCTGACTGAAAGGGTGGAAGTTAACGTTCATAGTGACAACCAGCCACACGAAACATCGGAATTAGGGGTGTTCAAAACCGAACCAATTCAATACAAAAACCGCAAACCGAACCAACCCAAACCGAAACCGCAAAAAACCGCATTTGGTTCGAATGTAATCGGATCATTTTCTTACTCAACCGCATGGTTTGGTTTGGTTTGCGGTTTTCATTTTACCAACCGAACCAAACCGCAACATAAGAAAAATATTAATTAAACATATGTGACCTAGACAAATACTCATATAAACTTAATGGAAATTTTTATAAAATGATATATTTTTTCTAATGTTAAGTTCATTCTCTTCTTTTTATTTCAAAAACGAATTTACGTGCTACTTGAACTTTTAGAAAAGGATAAAATTTTAGTCATTTCTATTTCTTACAAAATAGAATTAGTTTTTGTCCACGTTTTTAGCTTGGTTTGTTGAAAACATTGTAAAATGAAAATTAAATTGTAATGTTTGATGAAGTTTAAAACATTGTTGAAAATATGTTGTGTTTCATCTTTTTAACTTGATTTTAATGTTGAAAACAAAAAACTATATTGTATCAAAAAAAACCGCACTAACCGATCCAACCCAAACCGCATTGGTTTAGTTTGGTTTGGTTCGGATTTTATTTTTAAAGTCAACCGAACCAAACCAAACTGCATGTTTTTTTATCTCACGGTTCGGATGGCTTTTACGCTTAAAACCAAACCAAATCAGAATCTATAAGAACGAAGATTGCAACAGGACAGTAAACTTGAAAAAGTGGTAGGAATGAAATGCAACTAGCATAGGAATGCTTGATTACCTCTCGTTTTCGTTTCCTTCAGCCAGCATCCATATTATGATTGCAACTGAAAAATGAAAATTACAATTATTTTAAAATAATTTTATCTTACAAATGTGATAATTATGTAGAGAATAATTAGTATATAACTGCTTGATTGATTGACAAAACATAGGTGTATTTTTTTAAGACACTTTTCATATGATTTTTAGCTAAAAATTATGAATTTGAAAAAATCATAGTTAGTCTAGTTAAAAAATATAAATGCACAAAGTTTTGTCCTTGCTAGATTACCTCTCCTTTCTGTTTCTCCAATTGCCAGCAGAAGCCTTGGAAAATTGCAGCACAGAGACTGTAAAGTTTTAATCCCAGAGCAAGCAACTCGGTATTTTCAACGCATATTATCAAGTTTTATGAACAAACTTCTTCTTTCTCCAATCTACACAAAGAGAGGGAGAGTTATAACTATGATTTAATGTTCAATGCAATTTAAGTTCTACTAAACAAAAGCAGCAGGTCTTATAACATTTGACTCTGACATGTTTGGTTGCTCTCAATTAGAATTTATTTTGCTTTTAATTCGATTCTATTTGAAGCTAAAAGGTGAAGCTTTTGATTCTAGACTTGATTTTAACATCCTATTTTATTGTTCAATTCACACTTATATAAATGTATATAAACAAAAATTACTATACCTTCAACTCATATTTAGACATAATCAATTATATTAAATCAATTCCCTCAAAATAATTTTTTAATAACACAAAATCCAACAAACACTGAATAAAAGAGTTCTAGATCATAAGGAGTTGAATCAAAATATATAAGAACGGAGCTAGCAATACACAAATGAAATCAGTTCTTAAATCGGATATCGAGTTTTAAAATATAAAATAATAAATACACAAATGAAGGTAACCAACTACATAATTTCTGGAATACCTATGTTTTTCGCAAAAGAAAAGAGAATCTTCTTCCAATTTCCTTCACCACTTGCTAGCAGAAACCAGAAACAGTAACACTTCTCTATAAGCCCAATAAAGGATTAAGAAAAAAGCAACCCTTTAAAGATCAATTTATGTTCACTCCACTGATTTTTATTTTATTTTATTCACAGTACACTCCAGTGGTATTAACACACTACACAAACAAATATACGGTCAAAAAAGAGCAACACACCTACTGATTTTAAAAATCAATCACGAGTACTATTAATCTCGAATTTTGTTTTTTATTTTACTTTTTTGTTTCGAGTCTCCCAATTGATAACTTTACAGAAGACCATCAATTTAATAATGCAACTACTCCATATGAAAAGAAAAAAGAAAAAGTACTCCAAGTCCAAATAATCACATAGTGACAAGTTTCTACCTGAAAATTATTTTAATAATTGGCAAGTCTTAATCTACTCGGTATTTCAAATTACTTTCTTTTTAGAGAAAGTCTTAACCGACATCTCCAATTCAGTTGACATCTTGGCAGAAGCAAGTCTTCCCTCTCTATCTCCAAGGAAGTAACGCGACCTGTGAGAGATTGGATCTTCGAGTCCCGCAATTGCAAGCTATCCTGGGACTTCTTTCAAAAACTGGAACTTAATTTTCAAAATAAAAAAATATTAGAAAAAAATTCGAAATTAAAAAAGTTCAAAAAAAAATTTCTTTATAAAAAAGTTTTTTTAAAATCCAGGAAAATATTTTTCGTGATTAAATAAATATGAACTTTTTTTAATTTTGAATTTTGTTTTTCTAATTTTCGAAATATATTTGCTAATTTTTTTTAAATTAAGTTGAATAATTTTTTAGAAAAAAATCTTCTTAATTTCGAAAAATATCTGATTTTTTTTCTAATTTTTTTATGATGTTTTTAATTTTCGAAAATTAATTTTCAAATTTATTAAATTGTTTTTTTAAAAAATTAATATAAATGATAAAATTAATAATTTACGCCGTCAACGTGCTACATAACCAAAAAATGTTGATTCAACGCGCCACATAAGCATAAATGTACAACCAACTATTTTGAGGGTCTAAAACTAAAGAATCTTCATATTATAAGGATGTAATCCAAACATTTTATTTTATAGAGAGAAAACCGAAAATGTCTTATATTACAAGAGGTAAAACATTATTAACCCTTTATTAATTCATTTATATCAGATTGAATGATAAGAAATATCATAACTTTGGGTGAGTTACTTTTCGCGTATAAATTATACTCAAGATTAATATTTGTTAAGAGACATACAACTATTTTTTTTTCCAGAAAATTACACATTTTAAAGTTTTTTTTTATTTGCAAATTTTTTTTTACCTCTCTTTGTTGTTTATCTTAATGTGATACTGTTTTTTGACAAAACTTTAATGTGATATTATAAAATGGAGTCAAGGATCCGTTGACACCTGGTATCAACATATTAATCCTTGATTTCTTTTGATCCAAAGACTTTTGTTTGTTCATTTAAAAATACCATGTGACCACTCTCATGTGATTACCGTCCCAATTCTCTATTTCTTTCTCTGCCATTTTTATGCCCTGAACATGTGCAATTGACATATTTATGATTACGCCGACTTTCGTTTTCAGTATGAGAAATCACCAACAACCATGATTCACCATCTATTGTTTCTAATTTATTCATAAACTCAATTCCCACACCTTTAATTTATTCATAAACTCAATAGAAGAAATTAACAACAACCATGACTCATGATTCACTATCTAATATTTGTTACGATTGATACTCTGTAAATAAACTGAAATACCAACCATGATTCATGATTCACTATCTAATATTTCTAATTTATTCATAAACTCAATTCCCACACCTTTAATTTTATTTTTGTTTCGATTTCATAAATTAAACTTTGCATACATTTTTTGTTAGGATTTTCTATCCATATAAGTAATTAACAAAGGGGAGTGAAGATTGAAGATTGAGAACGAATTCCCACACCTTTAATTTATTCACGACCGGATATCTAGTGGAAAGAAAACAAAGCTTTTCTAATGGAGTTTTAGTAAATTTGTTAAAATAAAAATCCAGTGTGTTTTGTAAAATAGCTACGCACGGAGCTTATTTGGAGATTTATTAATAGCTTTGATTAAAAAAAAATAGAGGGTTTAGATTTGGTGTCAACGAATCCGTTGACACTACATTCTCTAATCAATAAGTCACTAAATAATATAGTTGTATCATTTATACACTCGACAACAATCACATATTAATTAATTAGTTTAATTAAGTTTTTTATGTATCTTTTAATAACAACTAGAGTAATTATAAATAATTATAATTTAATATAAAAATATGCATTGGATACATATTTATTATCTATAAATTTATATAATTAAAAAAGACACATGTTTCACAATGATACATAAAAAAGAACACCTGACACATTAACACCGTCTCTGTCATTTTCTAATATTTTGACGTATTTTTTGTCTAGCACTCTATAATATTTAGTAACAACTATTCTAATATTAGTAAATATGTTAAATTGAGTTTTGTTTTATGTATTTTTAATAATAATTAGATTAATAATAACATCTAATTATAATTTAATATAAAAATTATGCATGGGATATATATTTATTGTTTATAAATTGATATAAAACATACAAATATTTGTCAATGACACATAAAAAAACATGAAACAAATTAATGACATCATTATCATTTTGTAATATTTTGACATATTGTTAGTCTGTCACTTTATAATAGTATTTAGTAACAACTATTTGTAATAATGATCATACTAACAAATGCCTACAAATACCTTTAAAATTTAAAACACTAGTTGAAAATACAAAAATAGAAATAAAACGATACTAAAGTTGTCAGTAAAAAATATCAATTTTTAAAATTTTATGGAGTTGAATGCTCTATTCCAAAATAAAATTTGAAGTTAGCATTTCCCAATATTTGTGAAAATTAAAAATTTATGGTGTTGAATGTATTGTTTCCAAATGAAAAACTTCTATGAATAGCATAGCTCACCTGTTCCTACGAATTCAGAGGCTCAACTCTGTAAGTGAAAAGAGACCTGGAATAAAATAAAAATGTATTTTTTTAAAGAACAATGTTCTATTTAAATATTTTAAAAGATAAATACAAGGTGTCGTATATATGTGGTACACCCAAAGAGGAAAATCACTGCCGATGGAGGAGTGGTGGTGATGTAACGTGTCGTATGAGTATCGAAAAGAGAAAGAGAATAAGGAATTTTATTATTTTAGTGGGGTATTACGTAGTAATACTACTGAACTATACTTTTTTTTTTCTACGCTCATACCTTAGAAAGATTCAGCTCTATTGAGCTGTTTGCACGCCCCAAAATCCGGTCCTGCTCATAATTAAACAAAGACAAAGACTTTGTTGAAGAACAATTATTAACTTCAAAATTTCCTAAAACAAATCTTAAAATAAAATAAAAACAATAATAAAACAACGACTTTGTTATCATGAGGGTGTAGACAAAGTCTTAAAGTTGCATTATTAAAAAGTTAAAAATAAAGGCAAATTACTCCCTTTATGTCAATCACATAAGTTGCATTATTAAAAACTTAAAAATAAAGGCAAATTACTCCCTTTATGTCAATCACATCTTTTTTTTTAAGTAACCAAATGGGTAGAGAAATTTATCATAAAATTGAAAAAGTGGTATGTTTGGGGTTCGAATCCATCTACATATATCTACATTATTCCTTATTAAGTCAGCTAAGTTCACGAAGACGTCAATAACATCTCTTTGTCATAAGAAGATGTGAAATTATTGGCAAAAACAAAATGAAACGACAAAGTGCGAAATGCTTTATAGGAAAATATCATTTATTAATGACATGTATAAGATAACTAATGGAATTAAAAAATGATAGTGTCTTCGTAAAGAAGTAAAGCAAATAATTTTGGAAGTGCTTTTGAATTATAGATTCTTTGGACCAGCGCATCCTCTCCTCCAGTGGCGGAGCCCCATATATCACTTTGTATAAAAACAATAATAAAACAACGACTATGTTATCATGAGGGGTGTAGACAAAGTCTTAAAGTTGCATTATTAAAAACTTAAAAATAAAGGCAAATTACTCCCTTTATGTCAATCACATCTTTTTTTTTAACTAACCAAACGGATAGAGAAATTTACAATAAAAGTGAAAAAGTGGTATGTTTGGGGTTCGAACTCACCTACATATATCTGCATTATTCCTTACTAAATCAGCTAAGTTCACGAAGACGTCAATAACATCTCTTTGTCGCACGAAGATGTGAAATTATTGGCAAAAACAATGAAACACAAAGTGTAAAATGCTTTAGGAAAATATCATTTATTAATGACATGTATAAGATAACTAATGGAATTAAAAAATGATAGTGTCTTCGTAAAGAAGTAAAGCAAAATAATTTTGCAAGTGCTTTTGAATTATAGGTTCTTTGGACCAGCGCATCGTCTCCTCCAGTGGCGGAGCCCCATATATCACTTTGTAGGTTTGTGCCCCTACTAAATTTTCCATATCATCATGGCTTCATGCATATTACATAATGAGAAGGGATCCATTAACTTTAAGAGTAAATTTAAAAACTTACTCTAAATTTTGACCCTTCATTTTAATATGGGTTTTTCTATCATGTGCAAATTTGCATGTGCTAAGAAGTTTAAAGTAGTAACTTTGACTTGAAACTTGTGTTTTTTATATTAAATATGTAACTTTTAATCAATAATTGTTGGTTTTTAATGAAAAGATACTGCTTTTAGTTACCTTAATATTATTAATGATTGTGATTAATTCATAGTAATTGTTAAGGTGAGGTGTTTTTAACTCCTTTCAAGTCCACAACAATCAAGACAATAATCGTTCTTTATTCTTCTCTCTCTCAACCCTTTTGATTTCTTTCAATTTTCAAAAGCTTCCCTGCTTCTGTTTTCAGGTTCTTCATTAGCATGTGATTCAGTTCTTCATTAGGGTTATTCACAGTGAAAATTATGGGTTATTTTCTTCCCCCAAAAATCACATTAGGGTTTATATGATACAACATCTTTGATTGTTAATTTATAAGAAATTGATTCTATGTTGTGGTGTCTCACGGCTTTTGGATGATGACATACAACACTTTTTTTTCATTGATTAATACAACCTTGTTCACCGAAAATATAAAAGGCATCAATTTATCAAAAACAAATAAATCAGAGAAGCTTCTATCAAAAAAATATGGTAGAAAGGCATCGGAAAAGAAAAAGAAAAAGAAGGCATTGGAAAAAAAAAATTGCATCCAACCCTAATTACCTCTATTGAAATGAAAGGCATGTTCTTGACACAGGATGTGATAGGTAAACGGGATAAATTACATGGACAATTGACGATAATTGATGTGTATCGTCAAAAAGATAATTGTGAATTGCTATGTATGGTTGGAAGATTAGATGTGTGGAGAGAGGAAAGCACCCCATCTTAACAATTATTATTAATTAATCACATCCATTAATTATTATTAAAGTGAAAGGTTAAGATTTGGAGTAAGTCTACTTACTCATGAAGTCAATTGATCTATTCTCTATATATATCAGTATTCATTGACATCAGGTGTGAACGGATTCGTTGACACTAAATCTCAACTGTTGAATTTATTTGATCAAAGATTCATAATAGTTTCTAAAGTAACCCATCATTCCTCTCCCGTATATCATCATGTTTTTGTTAATTGAAAACCCCAATTCTCGTAATAGGTTTTATTAATTCTCCTCACATATCTCAATCATATCACTGTTCATACCCAGCATTTTCTGGACGTTTAGGGTCCGTTTGGTTCGAGAGTTTTGGAGGGGAGGGGCGGGGAGGGGAGGGAGATTTTTAATTTGAAGTGTTTGGATCAATTTTTAGAAGGGGAGGGAAGGGAAGGGGAGGGGAGCAAATCTTTTTAAAATTTGATTGCATTGCCATAATTATCCTTAAATTAATTTCAAATTTCAATATTAACCTTGTAACAACTTTTATTATTATTTATTATTATTAGGTTATCTTATTCTTATAACAATTATCATTATTTTGTTTTATTTTTTTTTGTAACAACTTTTATTATTATATTATCTATAACTCTTATTTGTTACATCTGAAACCACTTCTACTACTCCTTTGTTGATGTCAACGATCTTATTATTATTATTATCTTATTTTAATTCAATTTATTATTGCTTGTTGATCTTTTTTTTAATGTTAATTCACTGGTTCATGTCGTGTTGTGGAAAATATATGAGCCAGTTTAAGATAAAATAAACAGCTTAGATGTGTGTTTGTCATTGGTTGGTCTCTGAAATTGTAAAATCAAGTAGTTTCTTTATTTAATTAAGTTTAAGGGTAAAACAGTAAAATAATTTTAAAATCCCTCCCCCTCCCCTTGTGAACCAAACACGTTTTTAATTAAAATATCTCCCCTCCCCTCCCCTCCGTTAAAATCCCTCCCCTCCCCTTCCCTCCTAATTCTCGAACCAAACGGACCCTTAGTGTCGGAGTTCGTTCACACGTCGAATGTGACATATTTAGGTTCAAGAAGATAGAGGGCTGCCTATAATTTTCACCGGAATGATAACATATGAATATTAACCTTTACTTTATTAGGGTTTCTTAGTCTAAATCCAACAAAAAGAATACTCTTAATAATATGCAAACAATTCAAATAACTGCCAATTATCTTAGTCAATATGTGATGCTTCTTGAACCTAAATTGAATATAATTTATCTTTTATACCTAACATTGTGATTGCTTCGTCGGCAAACTTATACCATGCCTAACACATATGATTTTGTGGATATAGTCTTCTTAAAATAAAGTTTTTTTTGACAGTTTCTTAAAATAAATTATTATTAAACTCATATAATGTAATCTTGGTTTGATTCTCTTAAACTTACGATCTACATACACTATATATTTTTCACATTGTCAAACTTTTGAAAAATATCGACAAGAAATATTAATTAATTATATAAAGTAAGGTTAATTGAAATTAGTATCATGTGTTGATATTGATCAACAAAAATATAATCGATGATATGACCCACTCTATCGAAAGAGGAGAAAATGGTGACTCAACCGCGATTTTTCTTTTATGTTAAAAAATATTCACACGCATGATTTATTAAACAACTATTATCCTCAAGCACGTGAATCTCCATTCTCATTTGGATATCATTCAAGGACGAGCACAAAATCGAACATTAAATAAAAGAAAATGGAAAATGTTTGGTGGACATCTCTGAAGATATTTTAAAAGAGATAGACATAAAAAAAAATGATACGATAGATGTACTAAATTGATGATTTGATATTAGAAAAAAGATATCGAGATAAAATGAAGTGTAAAATTGGTGTTTAAAAAAAATACAAGTATCATTGTTAAAAGAATATTATGCATGGCTGCAAATTTGTGAAATACATCATGAGGTGCAATTCATGAACTTACAAAAATGAGTGGTGTACAAGTTAGCAAATCCTATGATTTGCCAATATCTTGAACTCATTTTTTTACCAATCTATGTGTTGAGAATATGAATATGCACGTGTTCAATATTGCATGGCTAATCAATTATTCATATTTAGTGCCTTCAAAGTTACTAAATATGTTTAGTTGTGTTCAATATTGCATGGCTAATCAATTAATCATGTGTGTGAAGTTGAGTAGAATTTAATAGAACATTCAAATTTAAAATGACTTCAAAGTTTTTTTTTTATAAAAAACAGGACTTTAAAGTTAAATTTACGTAAATTAAAGTGCTCGAATTTAAATTACTTGAAGTAAAAAGGTAGAAGGTAAAAACGAAATTACTTGAAGTAAAAAGACAGAAGATAAAAAGGACTTGAAATTAAATTAAATAAAACAAAGATAGAATAAAAATGATATCCATAAGTCCTAGCTCAACTGGTAAAATGTCGAAATTGTTAGGCCGGATGCCATGACTGGGGTTCGAACCTCGGTACCTCCACTTGTGTGTGTGAGTTTATAATGACTTTGTCATTTCGTCTAATGGCTTTTCTAATATAAGAAGTTCCTAATAACATATGAAAAATTCTAAAATATCCTCAGTGGTAGTTAACTACTGTTGGTAAACCGGCAGCAGTTAACTACAATTGGCTTTGCTGCATTTAAGTGCAATTTTTAGAAGAAAATCAATTGTGATTTTACGCGTTTTGGTCAAAAAATCAAAATAAATCGAAGCTTATTCTGAATTCTATGAAACTTTACAAACCCTCTATATGTATTTTTATAGAACTGTCTGCAAAAAAACCTGCTCAAAATTCAATTTCTAGATCGACGTTTTGATGTTTTGGTTTCTTGAGTTTTTGGCGCATTTAAAATTCATAATTAATTCATCTGTTGTCGGAAAATTCTAATTTTTGTGGGATTTTTTTTTTATGTCTTTAACATGTGTGCAAAAAATGATGAGAAAATTCAACCTGTATATAACTTTTCAGGATGCGCAGTTTGAAAAATGTTGCGATTTTACGCATTTCAGTAAAAAAATTCAAAATAAATTGAGGCTTAGTTGAAATACAACAAGTAGTATGATATCTGTTTCAGCCTCGTTGGATAAATATGGTACCTGTGCCTGTCCCCGTACCCGTGCGGGTATCTCTATATCCACGGATATTTGCGGGTACATGGATTTTTGAATTTTTTTTTACAAAGAAAAATTCATTTTTAATTACCTAAAAACTTCAACTTTTAAATATCCATTCAAATTTCATAATCCAACAGAAATCATGATTCTTACATAATCCAAAGTAAACCATAATGCATATGATTCTTACATGATCTATACAAATTCTTGAAGTAAAATAAAAGGATAAAAACATCCAACATCCAAAAAGCATAAAACCTCCAAATAAAAGTTAGAAAATACTAAAATCCAAATAAACATCCAAAAATTCATATGCATTCTAAGCTATTTTATATATAAACATGGATATTTAAATAATTTACTTAATTTATTAATGGGTATCATCAAATCTGTGTCCGTGTCCATAAAGTAACGAGTAGTTAAATACCCGTTTATTATACCCGTGGGCATGGATTTTTTTGCCACCCCTGGTTTGAATAAAGTAATTGGAAAAATTTAAAGAATTTAGAATTGTAGGAAATTCAAATGATTCAATTAAATTACTTTCATTTTTCAATATTTTTGCATGGATAAAGTAATATAAAATTTATCCAGAAGTCCTAGCTCAAATGGCAAAATGCCGAAATTGTCAGGCCGGATGCCATGACCGGGGTTTGAACCCGGTACCTCCACTTGTGTGTGAGTTTATAATGACTTTGCCATTTCGTCAATCTACCAAAAAAAAAAGTAATATAAAATTTCATTGTCATCATTTTTGGACAATTACAAATTTTAATTTTTTTTGGCCAAATTTAGAAATTAAAATTAGGGGTCAATTTGCAAATTTCAAAAAATTTGAGGGATCAAATTATAATTTTTGAAAAATTTGAGGGGTCAATTTGCAATTTTTGGAAATTTATTAGGATAAATTTGAAAATCATGAGAATGGAGAAATTTAAAATTTTTAACTTTTTGGTGTCATTTGAGAATTCTCTAAATTTAACTTAAACAAATTACTTCATAAATTTCCATTATTTTGAAAACTCTTTAAATTACCATTCAAACATTAGAATTCACTTGAAAGTATTTTTTTTTTTTTATAAGCAAATTCATTAATGGAAGTACTAGGGGTACTCAATCCCATTACAACAAAATAGTGTTAACCACTTTGAAGACATGCCAAAGGGTTATTGCACCAGTAGGGGAAATCAAAGCATGTTTTGGCTTCATTTCTAGCTGAAAACCAAACCCATGAAAACCACTTGAAAGTATTTAAATCCCCTTAAAATATTACATTACATCAAAATATTCCTCCATTCAAACACACTCTAAATTAATGCATAACATAATATCTATGAAGCCCGGATACGTAATATGGGTGCGAGTACGATACGATACGGGTACACGGATACGCAGAATTTTAAAATTTAGGATACAATACGGCTAAGTTACGTTAACAAATTTTTTATACTAAAACTTATATGTATGTAAAAATTAGAAGAAAACCAACATTGATTACTCTTCATTATTATATTATTATAAAAGTCACAATTTTTTCGAAATAATACATGTGATCAAAATAAAAAAATGTAAAGTTTTCTTATAAAATTGAATTAAATACATTTCTATTGAATTTTCACAACATTATCCCACTTTTTTACTCTTCATCTTTTATAAGATAAATATCTTTGAAGTATCTTATAAGTATCATTATCTATCTACTATCTGTGGAGTATCCTATAAGTATCCGATCAAATATTTTTAAAAATCAAAATAATTAATTTGAATAATTCGTAGGTACATATCCGCGAGTATTTGTAAATTATTGATATCTGATACGTATCTTATACAAGTAAGTCTCTATTTTAAAGTATTCAAACTTCATAGCATAACATACTCTGATACGTATCTGATACGAGTACGTCTCCATTTTAAAGTATGTGAACTTTATAGCATATTATACTAAATGGATAATTGTTAGATTTGTTGGTTCATCGCAGTCACCCATAAAACTAATCACGCACACTCACCCTTTTTTTTCATTTTCTTTTGGGTTAAATATGTTTTTAGTCCTTTTAAAAAATTTCTTCAACTTTTATTCCCTAAAAAACGAATCACACACGCTCACCATTTCTTTTTTTTTTTCCTTTTCTTGTAATGATACATGTCTCGTTTGTGATTGAAGTTGAATCAAAATTATCAACATATGAAACAACACATGTGCAAGGCTAATTGGTAAATAGCACATCAATAAAAAGTACAATTAAAAGACAAAAGACAAACCCCTATTTCACGTCAAATTTAGTCTTTTTCCAAACCAACGAATTCACTCACAAAAATCTTTGTAAAACGGCATGCCGTCAAAGGAAGTAAAGCACCGTTGTGTTAACGCCACGTTACCAAATATAAATTCTCATGTTGAACACAACAAATTAAGGGGTCCCTAATAACACAACAAATTAAACACACCGACTTTTCTTAGAAAAGTTTTTCTACTAACATTCAAAAGGTGAACATACCCCACTTCTCATACTTTGATTCATGAGACGACACGAGTGACTAAAATATGTCTAAGAACATAGTTTGTGAGAGATACATGAATCAAATCAATACAATGTTGTTCTTAATTGTCTTTCCTTTCCTTCTTGTGGTTATTTTATTTGTTTCTTCCTAGAAATGCATCACTACATTCGTAGTGATTATCAACACTTTTGGTGATTTTAAAAATAAAATAAAAAACATTTGAGGTGATAAATTTCTCCTTTTTTTTTTCCTTCAGTATTAACCCTGAAGAATTAAAAGAGACTATAGTAATTTGGAAAACAACCGAGATATAAGTAAAATTTAACTATAAAATCATGAACAACTTGATATTTGATGGTGTTCATCATCCACTTGAACTCAAGATAAGTTTCTCATTGATTATGAATATTTTGCTAATGATTATTATTATTCATATGATTATGATTATCCATATCATTATCATCATTACTATTAGTGTTAGTATTACTAGACTCTTACCCGTGCAATGCACGGATTTTGTAGAGTTTCATATATAAATATCATATTGATTATACATTCAATACTATGCTATAAAATGATTGTAAAAAACAAAAAAAAAATGCAAAAATTAGACCAATTTAAGCTATTAAATTTATTAT
>Ga0228710_1006567_pt1 | contig 17563 bp, 13 predicted proteins | sample MedpolnodulmetaG_FD_177995 | JGI IMG/M metagenome (GOLD analysis project Ga0228710, IMG submission 177995) | Root nodule microbial communities from Medicago polymorpha collected in Santa Monica, California, United States - pink nodules | ecosystem: Host-associated > Plants > Roots > Nodule...
CAACTACAAATATCACCATTTTATCGTATCTCGTTTTTGTTATTTTCAGATCTAATATCTCTTTTCACTGATTTTTTCTGTTTCAACAAAACAAAAACAAAAATTATTTATACTTCAGCTTCGACGTAGTTACTATTGTTTCTTCAGTCATAACCTTAATTTCTTCAAAGCATGATTTTTTCAAGAATTGGGCGTTCTCTATCGCGTTCTTCTCGCGTTAAAGTAAGCATTTTTTTCTTCAATTTGATTCGTTAATTCACGAAAGATTATTACTTTATTAATGATTTTTAGTTGGGTCATGTAGAATTTGTTGCACGGTGAAGCAAGATTGGGAACGCTTTATGGAGTTTCGAGAACGAATGTTTTTATCGATGATGTTGAAAAGGGATTAGGGTTTTTAAGGGGTTATGTATCTTCTGCAATAGCTCGTAATAATGGGGTTGCTTCAAATTTGCATGATTTTAGATCAATTGCTGCACACCCTAAGCTTCATCGCATGTTTTCGAGCGAATCCCCGAAGAAAAAGAGTAAGTTAGGGTTTCATTGTTGTTGTTATGTCTTGATTTTGATGAAATTGGGAAAATGGGTTTTTGTTGGTTCAGCTATTAAGCTCATGTTTCTTGTTTTTGGCAGATTATGAAAAGTTTTATCCCAAGGAAAAGAAGGAAGTGCCAAAGGGAGAGGAGAAAAAATCTGAGTCTAAAGGTAATGAAATGAAATGTGTCATTGTATCTTGTGTTATTGTTAGTTGTGGTCATAGCTGATGTGATGAGAAGTGTGTTACTCATGGAAATTTTCTATGATTTTATATGTGAATTACTCTCAATTAGTGCTGGGTTCAAACTTCAATTACAACTTTACTGTAACTAGATGGGTGATTTAGGATTCTGTGGAACATCTTCCAATCCCAACAACATGCTCTCTCTCTCTCAATCATATGATTTTGGTCTGTACTTATTTAATTTTGAGGTATTTATGTGTGTGGGGGAATTAATCATGCATCTGCATTCTAGTTTGTTTTTGGATAAATGGGGTACCAGCAGCAATTTTTAACACTTATGGCTTTGATTTCAGATGAGTCAAAGTCAAACACAGAGGATGGAGGAAGTTTTCACGAAGCTTTTATAAAACAGTTTCAAAACTATCTCACCCCATTGTTGGTGGTGGGACTATTTCTTTCATCCCTTTCTCTTGGTCCTCGCGATCAGCAGCAGGTAACCATAACTTCAAATATATTGCAAGGTCCGGTTGTTATTTTAATTTTCTTATGTGGGAGGAGTACGTTTGAGTTGAGAACATGAGATCTATAAATATCCGCGTTTGATATTGTTTGAGTTAAGAGTCCCACATTGGATTAGATAAGGCCTTAAACATAAGTTTACAAGTCAGGGCAATTGTCACCTCACTAGACAGTTTTGTAAGGTTAAGTTAAGCCCAAATTCTAAGATAGTATCAGAGTCTGTCCAAGATCCGCGGGCACCTGCTCTCAGATCACCATTTTGGACCACTCGGGTCACGCTCCAGACTTTCAGTCTTAGGCGCCGTAAAGGTGTGAGTGCGTGTCAAGGGCCCCACATTGAATGAGATGAAGTTTGAACATAAGTTTATAAGTGAGGGAATTTATCAGCTTACTGACCAGTTTTGTAAGGATGAGTTAAACCCAACCCATATTCTAAGGCTAAATGTTACTGCTTGACTGCAATTTTGCGATTGAAAATTGAATATCGATGAGATGAGCTTTTTGCCTCTGTGACTGGCAGCTTTTATTGAAGATCCATTACACAAGAATACTATTAGAATATATTTGAGATTTTTATTTTCCATGTTTTTGCTTGCTTGGTATTGACATTTCACCTATAAAGCTCGAATATGTAATATGGTCTAGATACAAACAAAATTGTTATTAAAAAAAAATTATTTACATGTAGAAATTAGAATACTATAATGATCAAAATTTACAATAAAAATTGTGATGTTAACAAATAGTGTAGAGTTTTTGTCTAAATCATGATATATTTTAATCCCTATGTTAAGATATCAACAAAAGCATCATTAAAAGAACTCAGAACAAGTTCTGTCTCTGCAATAGCGAGCCAACGGTTCACATCCATTTTGAATAAATTAGCTTATTCATTCAGTCTATTCTCCTCACATTACCATCACCCATAGAAAAACATGATTTTCAAGTCTGGTTCATGAAGAGACAACTATACCAATTCAAGAAGTCCAACACTATCTTGAACTGTTTTATGTACTTCTCCACTGATGTCCTACAACTGTCTCACATTTTTATACCCTTCATCTTTCCTAAGATATGTATCTGCATATTTGGGATTTTTATTTTATTTTTTATAAAAAAATATAACAATTTTGATACGTCTAGGTTACGTATCCACGTGTAACCTCAAAGTATTGGTATCCGATATGTGAGCCTTTGAATTGAACCACACGTCTCTTAGCAATGAGATGACTCTATATCTTTGTCTGGCTTTTTATAGTTTATTTAATTATTATCATATTGCTAATGTGGATCATAATTTGATTCTCTGCAGATTAGTTTCCAGGAGTTTAAAAATAAGCTTTTGGAACCAGGATTAGTAGACCATATTGTTGTCTCCAACAAATCAGTTGCCAAAATATATGTGAGGAACTCTCCCCTTAATCAGGCAGACAGCGAAGTCCAAGGAACCCTTCCTGCAAAGGGATCCGGTGGCCAATATAAATATATAATCAATATTGGAAGTGTCGAGTCTTTTGAGGAGAAGTTAGAGGAAGCGCAAGAAGCACTAGGCGTTGACCCTCACAATTTTGTACCTGTTACATATTCTTCTGAAATGGTTTGGTACCAGGAGTTAATGAGATTTGCGCCAACCCTGTTGCTTTTGGGAACTCTCTGGTTTATGGGAAGGAAAGTGCAAGGTGGATTTGGTGTTGGTGGTGGCTCCAATGGTAAGGGTAGTCGTGGAATATTTAACATTGGAAAAGCACATGTTACTAAAGTAGACAAAAATACCAAAAACAAGGTTTGTGACTTATTCTTCATTAATTGGCTAATATTTTTTTATCAACATTTTCCCTAGTTGATCATTGCCTTTCCCATCCCCGCTTTTTCTTTAGGGAGTGGTGGTGCTGAATAGCTTCAGTGTTAAGTTCGTTCAAGAGTATGTTTCTTATTTGAATTCATTTGTTCAGGTTTATTTTAAAGATGTTGCTGGCTGTGAGGAGGCAAAGCAAGAAATTATGGAGTTTGTGCACTTCCTCAAGAATCCTAAGAAATACGAAGAGCTTGGTGCCAAAATTCCAAAAGGTGCTCTTCTGGTGGGTCCCCCAGGCACAGGAAAAACCCTTTTAGCAAAAGCAACTGCAGGGGAGTCTGGTGTGCCATTTCTTTCCATATCTGGTTCTGATTTCATGGAAATGTTTGTCGGTGTTGGACCATCCAGGGTGAGAAACTTGTTTCAGGAAGCAAGGCAGTGTGCTCCCAGTATAGTATTTATTGATGAGATTGATGCAATTGGTCGGAAAAGGGGTCGTGGAGGTTTCTCTGGTTCAAATGATGAGCGTGAAAGTACTTTAAATCAATTGTTGGTGGAAATGGATGGTTTTGGAACCACTGCTGGAGTTGTTGTGCTAGCAGGTACGAATAGAGCTGATATATTAGACAACGCCTTACTTAGGCCTGGGCGTTTTGACCGCACGATATCAATTGATGTACCCGACATTAAAGGTCGTGACCAGATATTTCAGATTTATTTGAAAAAAATCAAACTTGACCACGAGCCTTCATATTATTCTCAAAGGCTTGCAGCCCTTACTCCAGGATTTGCTGGAGCAGACATTGCTAATGTTTGCAATGAAGCTGCTCTGATTGCTGCAAGGACTGATGAAACACAAGTCACAATGGATCATTTCGAGGCAGCTATCGATAGGATCATTGGTGGTTTGGAGAAGAAGAACAGGGTAGGCCTTTAAAAGCCTGTTTGTTTTTTATATTTAAAATAATACCTTTTTAAAATATAAAATGTTTTCTGGGTTTGGCTTGTTAAGCTGTTTAAAACAGTCGGATATTGAAAAATATAAACAAATTACTTATTCTTTGAGAAGCTATTTTGACTGAAAAATATAGTGATATTATCAACTTTTTAATAAAAAAGTGCTCTTTATATTTGTTATTTAAAGAAATATTGCTTCTTTTTTGAGTAAAATATCCACAGAATTATTTTTTTGTGATTTACACATTCTAATAATCTTTTCAAAATTTTCTGTATCTCAATGCAGAAATAGTTTATCTTATGTTTTTTGTAATTTAAGACTTCATGATGATGAAAATTATATGCTACAATTATCTGAAGATTATTTGGATTGGTCACATTCCTTTTTTCAACTACTGATAATAGTCTCTAAAAATACTCATGTTTCTTGTCTAGGTAATAAGTAAGCTGGAAAGGCGCACTGTTGCTTACCATGAAGCAGGCCATGCTGTTGCAGGTTGGTTCTTGGAACATTGTGAGCCATTGTTGAAAGTAACTATTGTTCCTCGCGGCACAGCAGCTCTTGGGTTTGCCCAATATGTTCCAAGTGAGAACCTTCTCAGGACAAAGGAGCAGCTTTTGGATATGACTTGTATGACCCTTGGTGGTCGGGCTGCCGAGCAGGTTGTTTCATCATTTCCAATTTTGTTTACTCACCTCCTTTCTTTTATTCGTTGCTTTATACAATCTTTCTATTGAAATAATTCATTATATCTTGGTCCATTACTTATTTTGTTTCTCATTTGCAAATCTCATTATTGCATAGTGTTAAATCTTTGATATAAAGTTCCACAAAAAAAAACACTGATATACACTCATACCTGCTCCTTGATGCTTCTCAATATTGCAAGTCATGAGATGAGAATGATGGTTTCTGTCCCTTTTTACGGCAGGTTCTCATTGGAGCAATCTCCACTGGAGCACAAAATGACTTGGAGAAAGTGACCAAGATGACATATGCCCAAGTAGCCATCTATGGTTTCAGTGAAAAAGTGGGCCTCCTCTCTTTCCCTCAAAATGACGACGCGTTTGGGACCAAACCATACAGCCAAGATACTGGTAACATCATTGATAAGGAAGTGCGAGATTGGGTGAACCATGCATATGAACGTACTGTACAGCTTATAGAAGAACACAAGGAGAAACTAACTCAAATTGCAGAGTTACTTCTCGAAAAAGAAGTACTTCACCAAGAGGACTTGGTTCGAATCTTGGGTGAGCGGCCCTTCAAGAGTGCAGAACCCACAAATTACGATAGATTTAAGCTAGGCTTTCAAGATGAGGAGAAAGCTGCAGAAACCATCGTCGATGAAGTCGAGGAGGGTGGTGGGTCTTCACCTCTAGAACCTGAGGTTGTTCCCACATAGTTTAGTTTATGTTTGTTACTCTTGTACATGAAATTGATAATCTTGTTTAGTCATTTTGCTGATATAGACAACTTGTACGGTTACTGCAAAATAAAAATAATTTGTTTCTGATTTTTCTTTTTTACATGTATTTTATCCAAGCTAATCAAAAGTCTATTTATGTTGCATCACTTGCATGAAAATTTTCATACTGCCAAAGATGATAATTCATGCATGTGTTTGTCAATTCAGTCATCAACTGTTGTCTAAATGGCCTTTCAAGTTTCTCCATTTGAGACCATCAGCTTATATTATTATGGATGACTTGCTCTCGATTGGATTTACAAAGTGCTAACAGAGTCTATGTCAAGAATTTCTCTTATATCCATGTTTTATTTGTACAGCAAGCTTATGATGACTCACTTCCTCAGCAAGTATATTTTTTTAATCTAATGACAGGGTGAAAAGGAATCGCCAACAAAACCATAAATTGTAGTACTAATATAACTTCTGGCTACATGTTAGTAGACTTTTTTAAATGATTTTTTTTAATATCTAAAATTTGGGCAGCATTATTTACTTGTCGAAGCAGTCTTTTTTACTCCCAAAATTTTACTCAACAAAATTTTATAAATAACACAATAATTTTATTTAATATTAATGCAATTATTGTGAACAATAGTGTTCAACACTAAAAGTCCCTTTGAGTGTGTAATTTTATGTGCTTTTTATGTTACTTGAATCTGAACTCTTGACCATTAACTCTCCAACTATCCTTTAGGTCAAATTGGTTGAACTATACAACCCCTTTCCATTTTAGGATGAATAATGTATAATAGATGTCTTGTAATTTTACTTTTACTGTGTAGTTACTAATTATTGTCTGATATGATTCAGTTCTTTTGATTCGTATCAATATTCATGTTCTTTAGATTCTTTCATTTTATACTGTTTGATTCGTATCATGGTTTTTATGATTTGATTCAAGCTCGTTGTTTTGTGGCAATTTCCTGTGAACATCAATATAAATATTTTTTTTTATGTTTTATGTACAAACATCAATATTAATATTATTATAATATATATACTTTTTTTTATACTAAAAACAATATTCATTATTTCAAATTCATAGAAAATACATTGATCGAGAACAATACAATTTTTTTTTGAAAGGTGCAATACAAATCTTAAAATTGTTAAAACTAAAAATGAAATTGTTCATTACAACATCTAGGTTTATAGCAAAAAAACAGCATAATGTCTACAAATGTGACACAATAATGACGTCCAGAATACTCATATGTCTCCGGATCTATATATTGAAGACATCAAAGTCATTACTTAAATTCATAATGGGCATCAGACGAAGAAAATATGTCAATATGAATCGAACGAACCCCACAACAAGATGAACAATTGATTTTGAATGACTTAAAACACAACATCATTGCACAACATGACTTAAAACACAACATCGTTGCACTTAGACGATGAAATTAGAGCCGAAACACAAGATAAATCAAATCTTTGAAAAATTGCTTAATTGAATAAAAGGAGAAGAAAAATTGATTTAGATGGATGATTTGAGATCAAAAAATGATCCTAAATCACCCATCTCTGTAGATAAGAATGAAGGAGAAAATAGACGGCTAGATTTTTTGTTTAGAATAAAAGAAGACATATTTTTATCCCAAACCAAAAATCTAGCGGGCTCTTTTCTTCATTCTTAATAATGATTTAGGGTTTTTTTTTTATCCGAAATCATTCCTTTGAATCAATTTTTTCTCCTTTATGAAAGCAAATGCTGTGCAGTGTGCAAGAGCATGAACTGACAGTTGAATTATTGGAAGACAACTTCATCGTGTTTTTCCTTTAATTATTATTAAATCATAATTCGTATGAGTATTTTATTTTGATTATTATCAAGCATATTTAATAGTTTTTTCAAAAAAAATACTTGTATCTTTCGTGATCACCGTGGTACGTTCATGGGTTGTTTTGCTTGCAATTTGGGAGTGGCATCTGTCTTTGAGGCCGAACTATCATGCTTGCTTTGGAATTTGCTGCAACCAACAAGTGGCGCAACATCTGGGTGGAAAGTGATTCATCTGCGGCTGTTCTTGCTATCAAGGACATGGATCTCATTCCTTTCCGTCTTAGGAACCGTTCACATAATTGTCATATTGGTATGAATGCGGTATGTTTTCATATTTTTCGTGAAGGAAACTGTTGTGCGGACCTCTTGGCTTGTCTCGGGCATGACTTGTCTGACACTGATTGGTTTGACATACTACCTCCTTTGTTGGCTTTCGACTTCTTTAGGGATAGAAATGGCTTGCCTAATTACCGCTTTCCCTAAGTTTTCTGTTTTTATTGTTTCCTTTTTTCTTTATCTTTTGAAGGTAACGACCTAGTCCCCCTTCTTTGTATATATTCTTTTCCTTTCTTTTTAATATATATGGAGTAGTCGGTATAGGATAGGAGTCCCAGCGGGGTGCCAATCTAGTTGGGATGTCTCTGGCTCCTTGATGTCTCACCTACTTCTTGCCTTATCCAAAAAAAAAGAAAAGAGTTTTTTCAAAAAAAGTACCTAACGTGGTGTTGTTGAGGCCATAAGGGTTTACCGAAAGAGGCGCAAACAAAACTCACCCCATGTTACAATAGTTAATAATGTGAATGTATTTTCATTTTCAACTTTCTGTGTGGAAGCGTAGAATGCCAAGAGAAATATTCAAGGATTTAAAAAACGCAAATAACCAACATGATGTGGATGCTTGGTTTCTTAATTATTTGGTTGAGTTTTCAATCTCTGGTAAGTACGTTGGAAAAAATATATATTTGAAAGATGACCACTCTTTAAATAAATCTCATTGATATACCTTAAAAATGATAGTTTTTATATGATGAGCAAATAAGCAAATATGGTAGTTGTACCTAACTGATGTGATCTCATAGATGATAGATCTAATAGTATGTATGATATTCTGGTTACGTGTTTTTATTTTGGTTTGTGAATTATTGGATATGTTAATTTTTAACTCCCACTGAAAACAATATCTTCCACCCAATAAATGTAACAAAAAAAAAATCATACACACTTTTTCATGGTGGTGACTTGTTTTTAGTAAATGGGAAAAAAGTTCTTAAGCATTTTAAAAATATCAAAACACATAGAGAACAATTATAATTTGTAGGTGTTAATGTCATTAAATTTTAGATATATAATGCTATAATTATTGTAGTTGTTAATGTCATTGTTATATGGTACCATTATTATTGAACGGTGTTGATGAACATCTATAAATTTAGGCTTTAATCTTTCCTGTCTGTTTGATTCAAGTTTTTTTGTTGGGAAGGGGAGGGGAGGAAATATTTTTAATTTAACGTATTTGGTTCAATTTTTAGAATGAGAGGGGAGGGGAGTAAAAACCCTGTAAACTCATTTATTGCTTCCCCCAAATTTGAGTTTTTCCGGAGGAGATGGAAGATGTGCAATTAATATCATTATTACATTGACAAAACTATCCTTAAATTAATGTTAAAACTTAAAATAATTCTTACTCAAATTTTAAGAGCAAAAAAGTAAATTAATTTTAAAAATTCTTCCCTCCCCTTATCCCTCCTTTTCCCTCTTTTGAACTAAACATATATTTAATTAAAATATCTCTTTTTTTCTCCCCTCCCTTCCTCTCCTTTCCTCTCTCCTCCATTAAAATCTCTCCCCTTCCTTCCCTTCTCCTCCATCACTCCCCTCCCATATGTTGAATCTACCAGACCCTTAACTCTTTATATTTCCCTTAAGGGAAATGCTAACAAGTGCCCTTGATGCACTTGTTTATAAGTTTAAAATAAAAAATTTATCTTAAAAATTGTACATTGAAGACATAGAAACAACAAAAAGTTATTTTTTCTACAAATTTTTTTATCAATTATTTCGACTTTTGAATCCTTTACAAGTACCCTTAGTACACTTGTTAGTATAACCCTTCACTTAAGTAGGTTCCAATTTAGATTTGTGTTTGAGAAAAGTTATTTTCTTTTAAGAAGGTTCAAAATCCATTTAATTGGTTTACCATATTCATAGTTCTTTAATTGTATTAATCAACTTAACAAATAATCATCAATTTGTTGATCATATCAATCAAATAAACTAATTGAATATTTGTATCCTTCCTTATCTTAATCACCTTGTTTTACAATTTTCTTTAACGGTTAATTTCATATGATACCATGCCACACATAATCTTGCAAAACAATTTTTGAATAACTTGTTTTTACATAACGAAAAATGTGGGGTATCTATTCACACCCCCTCTGGATACAATTCATACCTTCTAAACGATCAAACATAAATTGCTTCCTTATGCCTGAAGATGGTGAGATCGGTAAAGAATGAAAGGTAGTATGAGTTTGGATTATTCAACAAGAGAGCTCTTGGAGGCTAGGATTTGAAAAATCAACTAATTACTGAAAGGGAAAAAACTACATTTCTTTCGATCAATCCAAAAGTACATTACTGCCAATCATGACCTTTTCATGCTCTCTAGGAATTATCGATGAATTCAAAATGAGTTTTTCATGCCCTCTAGAAATTATTGATCGAAATCCAACATATACACAAGTACTTATAGCTCTCATATGGTATAGAGGTCACATGAAATCAAACTATATCATTCCTTTTTTTGTGATTATCCTTTTTCTATCGTGAAGTGTTATAAAATAATAGAAAATTGATAAAATAAGAATGAATTATAATGATTGGTAAGTTTTTTATGTGACCATGTTCTCTTTAATTAATATGAATATATGATAAAGGGAAAAACACAATATTTTGTTTTACTTAAACGACATTTGAGAATGAATTAGACTTTAGGAAGGTTTTTCCCACAACTCCATAATCACTAAAAACTAGTTAAGGTATACAACGAGAGAGTATGAGAGGTATAAATTATTAAGTGATAAAACCATAAAATGTTTCTTAAATGTAAATGGTAGAAAATATGGTAGAAGATGCCAAGTTTGTTTATGTTTTGATTATCTTTGTTGTAATGAGCATTGGCGGTAATCCAATTTTATCCTTTTTCAAATTTCCTTAGTTCCTTACTACATAATATTTTATCCATTTTGGATCATATTTTAATTGTCTTTTTATTTTACATCAATTATTGGTTGTAATCAAGATTCTGATTGTCCACTCGATATGCGTCTGTTTCATCTTAAACCAAAGTGTATTTTTATGAAGGTTAGTTGGACAAAAGTTTTTCCATTTTTGCTGACGGCATATGTGCATGCGATTCAACTATGTGCCCATAAGTTTTTACTAGAAAACTCTACAAGCTGTCATTTTGTTATTCTCTATTTAACTGATAATTATTATTTTTTCTTGTTCTATTTTCACGAGCTTATACTTATGGACTTTGTGCTCTAAGATGATCGTAATGAAATGAAATAAGATAAAAAATAGTACTATATTTGTTAATGTTAAAGTTTCGTTTTAGAATAGTAACACCGAATGAATGAAGCAAATTTTTGAAGTTTTTTTCTTCTATTATATCCTCATTTGAATCCACCAATAAATTCATATATATTTTTTACACAAATTCTCCTTCTAATAAATTTAATGTGTTCCTCTCAAAAAAATAACTTAATGTGCTATATTTCTCGCATAACAAGTAATTGTGTATTTTTTACATAACAAGCAATTGTTCCTCTCACTCTCAGCAACAAATTCCTATTTTTTTTTACATATAAATATTCTTTTATTTATTTTTTCATTAGAATTGTTCTTTTATTTGCACTTAAAATTTGATTGTCATTAGCCACAATTAGATGTGGAAGCAACCGTGACATTATGAAAACTTGATGCGACATGCTAGTCTGTTTAAAAGTCTATTTGATATGATCATCTTTAAATAAGTAATATGGTCTAAATTTAAATAGATTAACAAACTAATAGATCAATGAGATTAAAAACTATTTTGATATTTGACACAGATTTTTAAAAATTTGATTTTATATATATATATATATATATATATATATATATATAATAGTGGCAAATCACAAAAGTGAATAACTATAAAATCTCAGGTTCAGACCATATCTTACCTATCACAACTAGTTTATTGATTTTTGGACTAGTTTATAAGTTTGTTTTAGTAGAATGAGACGTGTTTCGTAAAAAAAAAAAATCTCGTTAGCTTATAGCGTTTTTTAACTACTATTTCAGGTAGCTTTTAAGCTTATAGCTTATAACTTTTTATATTTTTTTCCAATGATTTAAAGACTTCTATAGCAAAAAGTCTTCATAGACACATTTATCATTTGGGAGATAAATATATTTTGAAATAAATTTAAACATTTAAAAAGAAATACATCAAGTAATAAAGATTGTATAAATGATTTATTAAAAAAAAAAAGCATGCCCTTTTACGTTATTTTATATTTATCAGTCACTTCAATATATAACTAATTTTACTAAACGTTTTTTATGTTAATAAGCTAACTTTTCTGCTATAAGTTATCAGCTAGCCGTCATTAGCTATAAGTTAGTTTTTCAGTTATCAGCTATTAGCTAGCTTATAGCTTATTTTTACCAAACACACCCGATATTTCAGATCATTACCATATATGGTTGAAATGTCTTAAATGAGTTTTTTTTTTCTTGAAATTTTTTTGTATGTTGTCCAAGGACCGATCTAAGAGTCCGAGCATAGCTCTGTATGAACTTAGCCATCAAAATTGGCACCAAGGAGATCGAACGTGAAACATTAAGAGGAGCACACTTCAATACCCCAAGTACTATGCCAACTCAAATGCGTTGGATGATAAAGTTTGTGAAGATAGTGCTCTATTATATTGAATTTGTCAAGTCTTAGATCTTACAAGCATGTCAAATTACAAAATAGCAAAAACTAAAAACCTAATAATTGGATTTAATTCCTTTCATTTAGATTCAAAATCTAGTACAAATGTCAGGAACAACAAGAAGTCTTCCTTAAAAAAGAAGCAAGAAGCCTACGATCATAAGAGGCAGTTTGTTATCCTTAACCTTTGAGACACCCTTGCCTCTTTGCCAATTTCATTCAATTCTATTTCAACTTCCACAATCCTCTGTTTAAGAAATTTTGCTCTCCATACCTCTAATAAACATATACATAAATCTCATGCAAAACAACGTTAAAAAAAATAGTAGTAGGACCACATCCCTTGCTACATCAAATTAGCTGCAAAAAATTCTAGTGACTAAATTTCACCACCAACATAAAACAAGCAAACACCAATGAGAATGGGAAAAACACCAAGAAAATATGCTAAATAGTTCCACACTAGCAGTGCCACACCAGCATCCAGGATCTGGAAAAATAGCAAGACAACTCCAAAGAAAAACCAGTGCACCACTTGAAACAATACAAAACAAAAGTTCAGCAAATATTGAATCACCTTCTGCCAATCAAACATAACAATAAAAAAAAAGGGTTAAATAAGTTTTTCGTCCCTATAATTATAACGAATTTTGATTTTAGTCCCTATAAAATTAAACTGAATGTTTTCATCCTCACAAAAAAATTTATTTTGTTTTTGGTCCTTAATGGATATAACTTTAACGTGTTTTTGACATTTTTTGAACATAATATGAATATATAAATGTTGAATATAATAAACGGACATAACATGGATACAATTTGAACATAAAAGAGTTATAATTTTGCCATTTATATGAACATAAAATGGTCATTAGGGACGAAAAACAAAATAAAAAAATTTGTGAGGATGAAAACATTCAGTTTAATTTTTTAGAGACTAAAATCAAAATTCGTTATATTTATAAGGACGAAAAACTTATTTAACCCATAAAAAAATAGATAACATTCCATCTCTACGGTGTTTTTGTAAAATTTGATTTTTTGCGTACTTGGGTTGATAACAACCAGAATAAGCCTGGCTCTGACATTATTTGTGAAGGAACCGAAGATTTAAGATAATCATGTGACAAAAAATCAAAGAAGAACAAAACTGCAAAACGGTTAAAAATATAGAGAGGAAGAGAGGGGAGGGAGATGTAAAGGATTAGGGTGCGCGTCCCTGCCAATGAGCACCTTAATCCTTATTTGTTCGACGCACATGGGTCTGTTGTCGCAGTACATGCCTTGTTTGTCAACAAATCGTCCCTCCCTCCATTATCCTTCTTCCACTTCCTTCATTAATAATTTAATCTTTTTTATGATTTATGTAGCTACAACCAAAGCTTTGTCCGTACACTACTAGAAACTCTCGATTTTACTGCGGAATTTCCTGCGGATTTTGCCAAGGATTAATTGTTTCCTGAGGATTTTAGGAACCGCAGGAAACTCACCTGCGGAAATTTCTAAGGAAGTTGGACAATAATCCGCAGGAAATATTCGGTCAGTGTTTGAGGAGTTTTCCTTGCCCGAACAGTCGCAGGAATTTCCGCAGGAAACGATGTATAGAGATCAATGTAGCGCAGATAAATCCGCAGGAAATGGTTTGACATAAATAAAAAAAAAATACATTAATGCATTCCAGAACGATATAGATATAAATAATGGAAGATACAATTTTTAAACATTTCAGCAATTTGAACAAAAGAATGTTTAACAATTGCACTTATCAAACAACATACTAAGATTAAAAGAAACACACATGTCTCTTTATAGTTGAACCTCCAATACCCAATTGCTAATGTCTCATACCTCTAAAAGTTTGTTCCACATAGCAAATACAAGTATCATAGTTTGTTCCATGTTTTGACAAGTAGAACTAAAAGTAAAAATTCATGAATAGTACCAAATGTTGCAACTAAAAGTATATTCTATTGACAAAAGAGACACGGCTGTAAAAGCAAAACTGTCATATAAGCTCAAAGCCGAGAGGAAATCAATCACACAACTTGGTAGTTTTCTGTTAACAATTGTGTTCTCTGAGCATATTTAGGAGGATTACCACCCTCAACTGGTATGATATTCCTAACCTGCAAAGAGAAGCAAGGTAATGAAATTAGTAGATATCTTCACCTCTCTCCTAAGTAGTTTTAATCTAACATGTTCAAAAGTATTAACTAGACAGTAACAACCAAAGTCTGGTGGGACTCACAACCAAAGGTTATTTATATTGTTTCGGTTTCAGTAAATAATGTTTTAGTCGAACAGTCCTATCTTATAGACTAAGCTCTATAGCAATATCATTAAATTAGACTGAGTTTTATATAGAAGCCATAAAACATATGAAAAACAAATTCATCACATGCATTTCATCAAATACTTTTTGTTCATCTATCACTCGTGTTAAGTTTGAGCAACTTAACATGGACCTCTTTGAAAAATGTATGGAGACAGTTGAAAGTTGTCTTACCGATGCTAAAATGGATAAGAAAACTATAGATGATGTTGTTCTTGTTGGAGGTTCTTCTAGGATTTCGAAAGTGAAGCAGCTACTTCGAGACTTTTTCAATGGAAAGGATTTGTGTATGAGCATCAACCCTGATGAGGCGGTTTCTTATGGTGTTGCTGTCCAGGCTGCTTTGTTGGGTTAAGGCATCAAATCTGTTCCAAACTTAGTGCTGTGAGATGTTACTCCTATCAAGTAGAAACAAGTATATCAACAAAAGGGGATGTGATGAGTGTATTGATTCCAAGAAATTATATTATTCCTGTCAAGTAGAAACAAGTATACCACACATGTGATGACGACCAACCTGGTGTCTTAATCGATGTTTACGAGGGTGAGAGGACTGTTGCGAGTGAGAACAATTTGCTTGGTTTATTTGAACTCAAAGTGCCTCTCGCCCCTCGTGGACTTCCTATCCAAGTATGTTTTGCTATAGATGATGATGGTATATTAAATGTCACTGTAGAGGAAGAAACCAACGGAAACAAGAAAGATATTACGATAACGAAAGAAAATGGTAGACTATCAACTGAAGATATTGAGAGAATGATTCAAGAAGCTGAGAATTTCAAAGAGGAAGACTTGAAGTTTAAAAAGAAAGTTAAAGCAATGAATGTTTTGAATTATCTAAAAAACAAGAAAAATTCAATGAAGAAGAAAAAAAACAAAATAAACAAACCGCAGGAAAATCTGTGGGAAAGACCATATGAAAAACCGCAGTAAAATCCGTTTCAATACCTGCGGAATTTCCTAAGGAACCATTGAAATAATATTCGTCAATAGTTCTGCAGGAAAATCCTTAGCAAAATAAATTTTACCTGCGGATTGTCCTGCGGCATATGGATTCGCAGGACACTTCGTAAGAATAATGTTATCCCCAGCAAAATCCTAAGTATTCCTGCGGATTATTTTCCTTATGAAAATCCGCAGGAAAAACGAGAGTTTCAAGTAGTGGTAGGTATAGCTTTTCTATAGCTACAATTTTTAAACCATCGCTATAAACCTCCGTAGGTATATGTCATTTTTCTTTTACTGTCTCCAAACTCGTGAACTTCGGTGCATTTATAAGATCCTTATCGAATTAATGCGAAAGGCGGTGGATATTGTCTATTTCAAGAGTTTAAGGTAAATGATGCTCTATTTTGATATTCTCTAATATGTGGAAGATACCATCATACTTGGAGAAGGAACATGGGAGAATATGTGGCACAGTAAAACCATCTTGAGAAGTTTTGAAATGGTCACCATGTTGAAAAGTAAATTGTATGGTTTGAACTTGGCAGATTCTTCTTTGGACGTGGGCCACTCATTTTTTGACTTGCAACAATGATGGTGTGCCTTTTTGGTTTTTTGGTATTTCGGGATGGTGGTCATGGTTAAAAATATTATTCGGGTTTCTTGAAATAATTTATGATTGTAGATCAACATTTATACTTGCATTTCCCACAATTTGTACATGCCGGCCACTGATAAGAATAATACGGTGGAACAAAACAATGTTATGATAATTCTTGACAGAATTGGAATTGGACCTAAAACAGATGCTCACTGTTGTACAATTGTATGATGTAATTTTAGTCAAGCATCAGTGGCTTCCTGAAATGTGTAGCAGTTTATTAGTGATCAGTTGTTTCTCTCTTTTGTGCAGCTGGAATTCTGAGGCAGTTGTTTAGTGCCTTTGGTTGATTTCGGTTCCATAAAAAATACGTGTGTTTGGTTGGAGATTATTGCAAAACCGATTGCCAACTCGTGTAGAATTATAGAGAAGAGAGATTTAAGTGACGCGCACCAACAATGTTGTATCTTGTGTTCTAATGGTATCGAAACTTTTAAACATTTAGAATTTAATCGTCAATTGGATGGATTGGAAAGTTGTTGGGTTGGAGGATGATATAGTTAACAAATTCTTGCATTTCAATTCGATTTGCTCACTAAAGAAAGGTAAAAACATGTCTCATCTAATATGGTTAACTACGGGATGGTGTATTTGGTTAGAACGAAATAATATTTTGTTGGACAAGAAAGTGACCAATATTCAAGAGGTTATCTTGTTCTTGGTTTATTTATAGGAAAAGTTGTAACAAAGATTTTGTTTTCTCAAATTGGTGGAATAGTCTACTTTCAAATATTCAAATTGTTTGAAAGTATCCTTTTGTTATGAGATTTGAGTGACCCTTATAAATATTTTAATATATTTCAATATACTTTAAAGAGATAATATAATTCTTCATAGTCTTGCAATAGTCTTGCAAAAAGTTTTTACATATTAATGAGATCCTAGTGAGGATTCATATTACAATCGGAGAATTTAAGCCATCTCCTTTATTCTGTTTTGCTTATTACCACAAACCCTACAAGCTGATCCATACTAGTTTACCCTGCAATGAGCAAAGTAAATATGACATTAGTTTTCTTTACATATTTACATATCTATTACTTATTAGGCATAAAAACGATAACAGGGTTTCATATGACGATGCATATCGTATTTTTGCTTTAAATTTTTTTTCTAAAACCTATAAAATTAATATGTAAAAACTTTTTGCAAGTAACAGATTGTAAATGTATAACATGATAGATGATAGATTATCACTATTAGATGGACTACTTATAAGACGTTCATATTAATTTCATGTGCTTTGTTGAAAATAAATTTAAGGGTATTTCCTCAAATATATATCTATATATGAAATTGAAAAAAGAGGGATGATAGTGAGAGATATACTTGTCACAGTCCATATCAGGGGTAATCTGGAAGGGTAAGTCGACACCGCAGTT
>Ga0228710_1006568_pt1 | contig 17561 bp, 6 predicted proteins | sample MedpolnodulmetaG_FD_177995 | JGI IMG/M metagenome (GOLD analysis project Ga0228710, IMG submission 177995) | Root nodule microbial communities from Medicago polymorpha collected in Santa Monica, California, United States - pink nodules | ecosystem: Host-associated > Plants > Roots > Nodule...
GAATCTTAAAGTGTTTAAGTTTCTATTTGATTTGTGATTAATGATTTAATCAAGATCCGTTTTCAATGGGATTTCTTCCGCAAAGAGGATTAAAATTTTGAAAAACCCCTCTTAAAATCCCTTCACTGACAGGTCTCTCAGAACTGTCACTGGGAAAATCATCAACGGCAAGACCCTGCAAAACATGAAGATCATCAGGAAATTCTCCCAACGAGAAGGACCTGAAAGAGTCTGCAGTTCAAACAGAATTGATGAGGGATTTTCCTCCCATCTCAAAAGAGGAGAATCTTGAAGTTTTGGCTGAACTCATTGCTGCCTATGCTAAGGAATCAGGAGGAATCATTCTGGATAAAGATACTTTTGACATCCCTGATGAGGCTCCTCTCAGAGTTAGAGGAAAAAGAGCCAAGACTGGTGATGGTTCAGAAGCTGCTGGTGCTCAGACCAAGAAACAAAAGCTGGACAAGTCTGAAGCAACCAACTATGATAGCATACCTGCTCCTGCTCCCAAGAGGAAAAGAGGTAAAGGAGAATCCTCTATCATCAAAGAAGCAGCTGAATTAGCTCTCGAAGAAATGGAAGCAGAAGAGGTAAGGCCTAAGAAAATGCAATCAACTGGTACTCAGATTGAATGTCCAATGTTTGTTATGACTCCTGAAATGGCCAGAAGGGCTAAAGAGTATGCTGATAAGTTGACTGCAGACAAGAAAAAAAAGACTGATCAATACATTGTGGAAAAGGATGAAAGACTCAAGGCTATTGGGCAAGAAAACTGTGTTGCATACTATGAGCAGAAGCTTGCTGAGGTCAAGAAAATTGCTGGAATAGTTGAGCAAGAGGCAGTAAAGGAAGCTAAAGAGATGCTGGAGCAGATCCAAGGAACTTCAGAAGCTGGTGCTTCAGAAGCTGTCCCTGAATCAGCTGCTCTTGAATCTGCAACAGTGGTAGAGGAATCAGAAGCTTCAGGTAATCCTTCTGATCTTAACTCAGCAAAAGAGACTCAAATTTCATATTCACCAACAATCATCTCACCCCCTCTATCACTTACAAATGATTCTGACCATGATGAAATGCCTCTTGGTAAGAGGATAAACTTGTTGCCAAAACCCTCACAAAAACCTAAGCCTTTTGAGCCAAAGTACCCAGCTGTACTTCAGAGTATAGGGGAAATGTCTCAAAGGAGAGTTGACATATGCAACAAACTTCCAGCTGATCACCCTCTCCAACCCCCTGTCATTACACCCCTCAACATGATCCCAGCTAACAACCTCAAACCATCACAAACTACCCAACAAACACCCCTTCAGGAAGGACAGTCTTCAGCAGCTGCTGAAGGTTCTGAAGATCCTGAAGAGCCAAACACCATTGACTTACCTCACTGTGACTCACCCTCAAACCTGTTCTCTTTAGAGAGACACTTGGGTGGTGAACTCATCAGAAACTCCACAAAAAGCCACTAAATCAGTCCCTAAAATGATTGATTTAGTCAACCAACAACCACCCAAATCCACTCTTCAAACCAACACTGAACCAACTCAAACTCAAACTCAAACTCAAACACACACTTCCACTCAACAAACAACCATTCTAGAACCTGTTATTGAGACAGTGGTTACGGAGTCTGTCCAAGTTACAGAGTTTAAACCATCTATGTCAATCCCAGTTTCTAAACCCACACAAAACCTACCACTCACTACAAATGACCACAAAACCTACAACATCACTAAGACAACCTATTCCTAAATTTATGTGCCTCAACTTGGAGGACTTTCTAATCTCAGTCCATAGAATGTACAAAAACACTTGGTGATTACAAAAGATTGTGTTTGCACAAACTATAAGAGTAGTAAACATATATGAAACACAATACACCTAAAAGTGTATCTATTACAATTTTTCTTGACTATTTCTATACAAGATATATGCTATAAAAATGTATGTATAAGATTACAATAGTATATGTACACGTTAGACTATGTGTATATGTATGTGAGTTTGCACATATGTAATCACAATCAATAACCTTCTTCATACAAACTAGGTCATTTAAATGGAGCTTAGTTTGATGACTGTTGCTGAAGAATCACTTGTCCTTAAATGCATGCTTTAATGCAGATCTATTCTTGAATCAAAATAGTCAGTGTATCAATCATTCATTTCCATCAATGATGTTCTTAATGATTTTAACTTCCTTGCCTAAGTCGGAATAAACTTTTCTATCATAGCAAAGAGTTGTTACATGCATCATTAAGGAATTCTCGAGTCAATGTTCATATAGAGGAACTCAATCAAGAGGTTATAACTACAATGTTCACTTAAAAGAATTTACCTTAATCTTGATAAAATATTTGTCATTATCTATGACATAAAGCTCATAAAGATCCAGAGTCTTGAACGAAGTGCAGAGCTTTGATTTTATGTCCAGAGCTTTGAGTTGGTTCAGAGAAAAAACTTCTCTTATACTTAGAGAATCCAAATTATTCTTAAACATGCTTCATAGAATCCTTGTTATCATCAAAACTTAAGTGCTTTGTTCTTTTAACCAATTTGGGGCTAACATCTACCTTACCACTTTCATCATCTGGACCTATATTACAGGTTAGATGCATTAGAGTTGTCAATTTCTTGAGGTATAGTCAATACAGACATTTTGGTGAGAATAAATGAGACAATTAATGAAGAAAAGCATAAGGATCAACTACTGGTACATGTTTGATGCATGCTACAAGCCATGCGTCATGCCATTGAATGAAATTCAAGAGTATTTTTCTACTACCTCAAATGTGTCATTGTTAGCGTGTATTTTTAAAAGGGTTGTTTCGACAAAGAAAAGGAAATACGAGGCGAGGCTACAAGATTTTCTATGTCTAAAGAGAAGATATGTTTCGACAATTGGAGAAGCCTTATATGTAGTATTCGACAAATAGAGAAGCCTTAGATGTAGTCTTCGGCACATGGAGAAGCCTTAGATATAGTCTTCGACAAATGGTGAAGCCTTAGATGTAGGTTTTGAATCTTTTCCGAAGAGGCAAGTTTGAAAGCTTAGACACGTGGAAAACACATGGAAGTTGTCAAAGTCGTTCAGTTTCTAGCCGTTATTCTTTACAGTTATTTTCTCTTATGTATAAATAGTAGTTTTTCATAAGAAAAACGGATCACAAATCATTTATCAAAAGTTCTTCAAACTCAAAGTACCCAACGTCAGAGAAAAATGAGTGTTAGAATGTATGTAATGATCTTGTGAACCATCTAGATTTCAAAGCAATGAAATTCACTTTTCTTTGAGTTTCTTTGCCTTCTACAACTTTAAGTTTCTACTTGTTATACATCACTAATTTCTCTCGAAAGACAATTATCTTTATATAAAAAAAATATTTTTCTTCATCTTATTCATTAAAAAAACTATGAATATGATGAACATCCATACATTATTTGGAAAAAGATTGCACAACATGTTCTAGGATTTCTGGTTTGATCCTGCTTGTAAACAGTCGCATAGTATGATGTGTGCATCACACAACAATGAAGAATTGTAATTGTAACATGACCGTATAATACACATTATCTGCTAGGAGTTGTGCATCGCGCAATACGTGGACGAAGTCATGGAGTGCAGATAGAAATAATTTAAATATTAGATTATTGGGATTTACCAGTTGACCCAAATGTGATATTAAGTTTCGTAGAAATTATGTTACATATGCCTATAAATACAAGACGTATAAGCAACATAATTATTAATTCATTAGAAGTGAGAATAGAAGAAACACAAAGTTACAATTTTGGGTGAACAACAAGATGAGGCAAAATAGGGGACGAACACCATAATGGGATTTTAATTTCCAAGTTATTTATTCTTCTTTCTATGTCTCGCTAATTTTTTTTGTTTGGGTTAAGTAGAGGATCTTCTTTGTAACTTCAATTTAATACATTGGTCTATCTGAACACAATTACTATATTCATTTTTTTCATTCATATAATAACTTGTTCTCAATGCTCTTTGTGTGCCTACGGATGTTCATGAGATGATCTAATTTCAAATGAATTTTAATCCCGACTTTTCCAATTTTCCCTAGTTATTATTCGTTCTATATTTATTGAATACAATTTTTTAATGAAAACAATGCCTAAAAGTTTTTTTTAAGAAGCTAAATTAGCCCACCCCAATTGTCATTAAGGATAATTGAACATGAGACCTTAAGGAGGAGCACACTCTCAGATCCCTCAAGGATAATTAGTATGTTTTTCAATCATTTTCAGTAGGCTTTTCATCCAGAATAAAGGAGTATTAGAAGAACTGCTTATGATTTTGGAACATTTATAATGTTTTCTATATTTGAGTCATGCAATTATATTTTTCCCGAAACATAGCTATTTTAAGGTGTTTTGATGTAATTCACAAAGAAATCATCATGTAAATCATCAAAGCAAGAAATGTGAAGAATTGTGAACACTTTGGGAAGATCAAGAATGAAGATTCAAGAGGCCTTAAAAGACATTACAGAGGGAGAAATTATGTTCCCGGGTCCCAAGGCATCTTATATGGAAGCAAACACTTAAAAGGACGAAGAAATATGCATTTCTGTACGGGACATCACACTCATGCGCCCCGAGCATGGTCCCATTCTCCCCGAGCATGACCTACGCGCCTGGAACATAAAAATATTATCTCACATGCACCCCGAACATGGCATTTGCGCCCCAATACATACTACATAAGCACTTAGGTATGTGATATATACCAGTCTTTATCAAGAAGTAACAAATTAGTAATTAGGGAAACACGAATCCCCCTGAAATAACGGTACATAGAAAGGTGACATACATAATAACTGTACTTAGGGAAACATCTCATTTCACAACTTAAATAAGCTCATTAACTTCATTCTCCTCTAACCTTGGTAAGGTAGATGCTGATAGGGTTACCCGTTTGTAGAACTACCGAGAGGGAGAGTGTGCTATGTGCTTCTAAGATTCAATAGGTGACAGAACCATTATGATACTTTGAATTTAGGAACCCTGCAATCCGTTATTGTTTCAAATACATCTGAAAAAGTAAGAACCTACACTCAAACTTTCAAGCATTAGTGTATCTCTCTATGGGACTGACAACCCTAAACACTGAAACTCGTGGGAACTCCGAGGTAATGGTTGCAACTGACAATTGGAGGGGAATAAACCCATATCTCTGAGAGAGTAAGACCTCACATGTACTTACCCGTGTGATCAGCAGGTGTAACTCGACAACTAAGAAGTAGTAAAACCCCATGAACTCATCACTTGAATAGGAAACGTTAAAAGTTGAATAAGACTTGACTGTTACATAATCCCAACAAATAAATAGAGGGGATTTGAAGAATCCTAACCGCCGCTAACATTCTGCAATCAAAACAGGTAAACTTTGCTCTGTTGCAAACAAATTAAATTGAAAAAATCTAAATGTAACAACCCGTTTTTAGCTAGGATTATTTTATTTATTTATTTGTATGTGTTTATATGTGGTTATTTGCTTATGTGTGCATTTGATATGGGATTAAGTGGATTTTAACCTAGAAGGGTATTTTAGTCATTTTATGACTAAGGGTATTTTGATCATTTGGCGAGTAATGGTAAATTAATAAATTTTGAAGGAATAGTATTTTAGTGAGAATAGTTATTTTACTAAGTTAGAGGTAACTAGTGGTAATTATCTTGAGGTGGTAATAATTAGACGTTTTTTTGAGTTAAGTGAGTAGTAACATTTCTAATTAGATGGTAAGAGTGTTAGGCCCAATATGAGGGAATCTAACCTAACCCAATTAAGAGGTGACTATATAAGCTTAACATGAGTGGAAACTTGGTTAGAATTTCATTTCATTTCTCATAAACTAAAGAGAGGCTAGAGATAGAGAGAAAGTAAAAGAGATGAGAAGATCCAAAGGGAGATTCAAGAAGAACCAAGCTAGGGTCAAAGGGGGAGGGGAGCAAAGGGAAGGTTTTCTTAGGATTGTGAAGAAAAGAGGTACAATAGATAGTTATATTCATCAATTAAGCCATAATCTAAATTTTTTTAATTATGGGTTATAAGTGCTTTTATGTGAATTATGATTTTGATGAATTTAAATGTTAATTTTCGTGCTCATGATTGAATGATGAATTTGAGTATCTAAAATTGGTAGCAAACTTGTTGATGTTTAACTTTCATTGTTGTTATAAGTTGATATGGTTACTTTGAAGTTTTGACTTAAATTGATGAGAAATGATGTCGTTGTTGTTAATTGTTGGTGAAATCATGATTATATGATATGAATGTTGTTGGTTTGTGTTAGTGCTGGTAATTCATGCATTATGTATTGTTATATACGTTGTTGTGATTAGGTTGCTGTGTTTGAGAAAATGAGTCAAGAATGGAGAAGTTTGATTTTGGTGAATTCAAGTGAATTGATGATGTTGTTGTGGTGAATTAGCATGATTGGATTTTCTGTTTTGAATCATAAGTTTTGGGTATGAGGTTGTTTGGGAGAAAATTGAGTTTTTGAGTAAAAAGTTGTTTTAAGCACTTTTGCAAAATAAGTCATTTTGGGGTGTTTTGAATTAAGTTGTAAAACCATGTTTTTAAGTATAGTTTGATTAGTCTAAGTGTTTGGGACGCCTTGGTGAAAATGGAATTGAAAACGGATCGAAAATCAAAATTTTACGTGTGAAAACGCAAAACGAAAAATCAGCAAAATCTGTCTGTCAAAGTGGCATGACCGTGCGCCCCTGTGACACGGTTGCACGTGTTTGTTCGACATTAGAAGGCACAACCGTGTGCCCAAATGGCACGGCCGTGCCAACCCCTCTGTGCCCGAAAAACCTGATTTTTGATATTTTAGAGTACTTTTAAGTATACAAATGGTTTCCCAACACCCAAAATTAATCAAATGAAGTGTAATTTATCTTCTAAGAGTGATTAAACATTCAATAGGATTGAAATTGGTTTGAAACAAGTTAAAAATGAGACGAACATTTGAGTTTTTGAGAAAATAAAGGAACTTTGTGAAACCAAAATGCTATGATTGATTATCCTAGATATTAGATGATATGTAGGGATGTTTTTATGCTACGTATGAACTTGGAATCATACTTTTGTTGAGGAAAATTGAAAATAGGCTATTTTGTGAAAATAGTCGAACTTGGTCAAAATGAGGTTTATGATTGTATAACTTTCAAATGGCTTTGTAATCATAATAATATGATAGAATAAGAATGAACCAATGATGGTTGGGTGTTTAATATAATGAATATCATGATGTGGTTAGTTGTCCGTGTCTTATGCAAAATATGATTGTGAAACGTTATTGTTTCTTTGAGGTGATACTTGATGATAATGCTTTTGGTGATTCTAACTTGATGATGTGATGATGACTATTGTTGAATTATGACTTGTTGATTGTGTGGATGTAAATGCTAGATAATGCAAATTGTAGTGTTTGGTGAAGATATTATATGATGATGTAGATTATATAATGTAGTTTGGTAAATTATGCATTGTCGAGTCTTTGCTTATAAATCAATGCATTCATAGTCATGTCGAGTCTTTTGGTAAAGAATGTAATTGGTGGTGTTTATTACATTAGTTGGTGAAGAACGTAATTGGTGGTGTTTGTTACTAAGTGGATTCATAACGGTAAAATGATCTCCGGAATCCCATTGGTACCACATGAATGTAGAAGTGTCTAAGAACATTTCATGCACTTGAAAGTTGGTGAATGTGTCATACTTGGATATGTGAATTGGTGAATATGTGCATTAATGTGATTTCGTGAATGTTGTGTTAATGTGAATTGTGGACTTGTATATGTTAATTGATATGCTATGATGATGGTGTGATAATATTCACGTGGATTTAATATTTTAGAAATGTTGAATATGTATATGCTTACTTATTTGACACCCTTGAATGTTTTAATTGATTATGTTTAACTGTGGAATATTATCTAACCCCAGTGATCGTTCGGTTGACCACCGCGTCATTTCTTTGAATGGCGTAGGTGATTTTCAGGCTTGAGGTGATTGCTTATCTTTGATGCTTGAGGGCTAGCATGGATGTTTCCTCGTTTTATTTTTCGCATAGAGTCTAGATAGGCTCTGATGTTGGAGTGTCGGTCTCATGACCTTGTCTTTTGACACCTTTTGATGTTTTACATTAATTATATGATGAGGATATTTGTATCATGGTGGTGAAATTTATGTGGAATGATACATGGCATGTTGAGATTTATTACTCTTGACTTGAGGATTATTACTTGGTGATGAGATATTATATATGTTGATTGTCTTCCGTTGCAAATTTTATAAGAAAACCAAGATATGCATGTTTTGGAAAATTGTAGAAGTAACATCTAAGCTCTTGAATTATTGAATTTATTGCATGATCATTGCTTTCGGGGTTTAAAGTGTTACACTAAACCCTTATCTTTATTTTATTTTATTGTTCTCATATAAGTAACATGAATTTCCTAGTTGGAATGACAATCTCTGTGGATACGATACCCTACTTACACTTTATTAGTTGACAAGTGATTTGGTACACTTGTCTAAATCTGACCATCGAGTTATCATACAAATCGACGAATTTAAAGCACTTTATTACTTTGTTCTTTGTTTGTTAATTGTTATATATTATGACATTTTGTCACATATGCACTATTTAGTATAATTATGTATCCCTACCCGTGACAATATAGAGAGTTCTCATTATCGTGACCACTTAGGCGCATGTAAACTCCTTGGTATAATTACATAGACGAAGCTTGACAACCTACAAAGTTTTGATTATGCAAAAAGAGTTAGTTCCCAGACGCGTCTTAAGTGAAAACCTTTCTTCATAAAAGATGTCAGGTCCTCGTGAACTAACTATTTCGATCAAAATGTCTTAAAGACATAATTTTAATCAAGATAATTGTATGAAAGGGACACACTTACTAAACCAAGCAGTAAAATAAAGGGGGGTCAATAATAACCTAATGATTCTCCTTGCCATGATTTTATTTACTTTTTCTTTTGGTACAATTTACTTTTATTTCTTCTTCTATGCAAACGTTATGCTGAGTACATCCCCCAATTCACACATCCTATTAAAAATTGATATTGTTGAGTAGAAATTTTACAATCCCTATCGAGACAAACTTATTATAAATATTATTACTTGACGATATATTTAGCACGCTTGCTAAATTTATTCATCAATAGGTGTTACTTATTAATTTTAGACCAAATACCTCTTGTAGTCCTTTTTGTTTGACAGAATTTCGAAGTTAGTCTTTTAAGTTTCAAAAGTTTTAAATAAGTCTTTTTAGTTGATAAACTATTTCACTATTACCCTTGTTGTCAATCTCCATTTAACTTATGCTGATGTGGCCGTTAAGTTGCTGACTTGGATCAAAATGATGTATTTCAAAGGCTCCATGTAATCAAAACGTTGCGTTTAATGATCACAAATGATCAATTATAGGGCTAGAAATGCAGCTATCGACAACAAGAACCACCTTTCTAGCCCTATAAATGATCATTTGTGACCATTAAACACATCGTTTTGACACCTTGGAGCCTTTAAAACGCATCGTTTTTGTCCAAGTCATCAATTTAACACATCAACATCAGTTAAACAGAGACTAACAACAGGGGTAGCGGTGAAATAGTTTATGAACTAAAATGACTTATTTGAAACTTTTGAAACTTAAAGGACTAACTTGAGAATTATGTCAAACTAAAAGGACCAAAAGTGCTATTTGGCCTTAATTTTACTACGAATAAGTCCCACTGATGAATTTATAAATAAGTCTTATTTATTTATTCATTTATTTATTTCTCTAATCTATTTGGCATTTGTGTATAGGGTTGTAGATTCTCGTAACGTTGGTAATAATATTAAATCATACATTAATATTGTAAGTAGCGTTAAACATCTAACAATGTGTCGTTGCCACCAAAGTGATAAGAATGTCATGTGATCTAACAATTTTTTTTTTTTGTGATAATGATTATATGTATAATTAAATTTTTCCTTTATATTTATATTAAACTAAAGACATAAATTTTTCACCCTTGAATACTGCAATATTTAGGTTTCTTGGTCTCATAATATATATTGAGTAACAAATAACCCTAATATCTCATATTGACTTAGTTTAGCGTAACAATGATTTTTACCCTCATATTCCATAAAAAGGTCTACTAATATTTTTCTTGTTAAGCAGGAGGGATAAATTTTGTTTAGGTCACTCATCTCCCTCAACACGATTCTTGAAGTACATACTAACCAACTTTCTTGGTATCTTGTTGCAGACAACTTTTGAATGAAAATAAAGAACTTGATTCCACATATAGGGATCGTAGTAGTCTCAGGTCTAAGGGTTTTATACATAATTATTACCACGCGAAATAATTATAATACCTTCATAACATACGAAGTAATTAGGGATGAGAATAGGTTGGGCTTTGCTTAACTAGGCAAGACCTAGTTTAAAAAACTAAAACCTAAGTCTAAACTATATGCCTTTTAAAGGCTTCATTTTAAGTCTGACCTGTCATTTTTAAAAGCTTGGACTGGTCAGTTAGCCTTTCCAAAAGCCTATTTTATGCTATGGAATTTTTATAGAACATTTGACCTATTTATAAAAACGTTAACAAACAAATATTTCATAATAAACGGCTAATAGCCTATAAAATTTTATAGAGTTTGTACATCCTTTTATAAGCATATATTGCATACATTTGATCTATTGCCTACATACCCAATAAAATTTTGTAGATTTTGTACATCCATATTTTAGATGCAAATAAGCATGTATTGCATACATTTTTTTTTATTTTTTTTTGCGTTACTAGTAGGGTACCTTACTTTGTAATTTGGAATAAGATGAGAATGACAATCGTAAGAGATTAAGATGGTAATACAAAAAAGAATGTGTACCTTTTGGTATTGGAATAAGAGAGTAATACCAAGAGTTTTGTAAGTCATTGGAATCCCCAAATGGCAAAAAAGTTATAAAAAAAATAAATAAATTGTGGTATTATGAATTTGAAGGAATTGAAGATTTATTAACATAATGAAGTATATGTAATTACACATATATGGGTCGCCTAGAAGGCATAATAGGCTTTTCTATATAACTTAACATGACCTATTTAAATTAATTGATTTTTTAAAAAGCTTGAGCCTAACCTATTTATTAAACGAGCTTGGTCGGCCAGGCTCTAAGTAGGTAGGGCCTAAGGCCCTAACAAGCGGTTTGACATATTACTCATAATATTTATAACTATGTATAAACTTGATATCTCATATCTATGATCCGCGGGAAGATGTCATTAAACTACATACATGATAATCTCTACGCTTTACTATATGCTTCTAGGGCTTACCCCACCAACTTTTGGACAACACTTTATGTCTTAATTGATGTAGTATCTAAATTACATTGGCCCAAGCCCATTGTTTGTAGACCTAATTACTCATCCTCAATTTCGTTGCTCGTTCAATATATATGTAGCCGCATCTACAATAGTTTTTGACTTCAATTCTTCAAATTTTCTCTAATGCTTCTTGTTTATTTCTACTTCATCTTGTCTCACATTTTTTTTCTCGCAATTCTTCATATTATCGTTTTTCCTTTCTTGTGTTCCCTGCTATTGCATTTTTTTTTTTATCAATTTTTCAAGATCTCACCACTTTTTTTTATGTCTGTAAGTGATTAATTCTTTGATTTCTCAGCGATTTTTCAAGATCTCACCACTTTTTACCAATCCATTCGATTTACATGCAATTTGACATCGATACCCATCAATAGAATTCTCGATCTAATAAATTGACCAGATCTACGATTTGCGTTTAGTTTTTTCACAAATTGTTAGATCAGCCAATTTAGTTTGATTGTTCGAATAATGGATAAAGGTGAATGTGTATATGGGGATGAAGATGTTCATTCTAAAAATTGTCATAAATCTCACTATCAAATCAACAAAATAGCAAAGGTATTCCTCAATAATACATGTTCATCTTATTTGTGTTGTATGTGTGTATATATATATACATACATACATCATTACAATTTTATCCAATGAGTATATTCTTTTGAATGCATATTTCGCTTCAAATTCTATATTCATTATGTATTGCAAATTATGCTAATATACTTCATGTCTTTCAGGATGTCAAGGTTACAGAGAGACCAAGACGACCAATTGATGATTTAATTGAATATTTTAATGGGAATGATGGTGGTAATGTACCATATTTTCTACCTTATTGTCGAAAAATAATTTCATGCACTAACCATTCTCTTTATAGCATTAATTTTATTTTTTATTCAATAATATATCATGTTGTAATGTCTCTTGAGAGTTTAATAAGTTTAACACACAATCCCTTATTTTGTTTTTAGCTCTGTATAACTTGCCTTAAATATTCATATGATTTGACAGATATAAAAGAAACTTCAACAGATAAGAAGACAAGAGAAGAATAACAGAAAGAAAGAAAAAGACCATTCTCCAAAAAATACAATTGAAAAACATAATAAGGTTAGACTATGACCACTTTTTTTAGATCATTATTTTGTTGTTTTCGTGTGTTTTATAAAGTAATCATTTTTCAAAATTTAATATATTTTTAGGAATGTATTCCTCTTTATTCTCAACATCCTAATGACAATTTGGATATGATGATGATTTTGACCATCCGATGAAGGAAAACTAACACGTTAGTTACATGTCTTTCTTTAAGTTGTTAATATGACGTGGATAAGCTCATAACTAATGCATGTACATACGACGATTTATCTATTTTCAAATTAACCTTCATGTCCAAATATATTTTCTCATCTCTAAATAAATTTTATATTTTCTCATCTCTAGCCGTGATGGCGTATAATTTTTTGCACTACTAATGCAGAGGTTGTTTCAATGTATTCTACTATATTGGCGAACACTTATACCCTTCTTTGTTGATTTATCTTTTTTCTTAGGTGATAATTTCTTTCTATTGAGTATTTTGTATGTAGGGCTAGAATACACGTTTATAATCTTTTACATATGAATTATACTTTTGTAGTTAAAAACAAATTCCATGAAGCCAAAATGTTTACTAATTTTTTTTGAATGATAGTGTTTGTCTTGTGGACCGTCAATCTATCCTTAAGGGCACACTTGCCCTCCAAAAGGGCTCATGCGCCCTCTCGAAGGGCTCCTGAAGCCCTAGGCGCGTCCCCCTAAGGGCGCCGTCTTGACAAGCTTCTAGAAACATCTAGAATGCTCTAGAGTGACTTAGGGCCCAAGCTGCTTGGGGCTTAAGTCACCAAAATACAAATCAATGAAGGGCTATAAACATCCCTCTTGAGAGCATTTTTAAGGCATCACATAAACAGTTTAAAACCTAGATTCAATTATTGTACTTTTGCAAGTACAGTTGGCACCCAAGACTTGTGCTTGGGGGGCTGTGGACTATCAACTATATAAATCACTTCGCATTGTCCCAAGACTCGTGCTTAGGGGGTTGTGGACCGTCATTATATTCCTAAGGGCTTAAACGCTCTCAAGAAAGACTCTAGAACACCTGGGCGTGCCCGTCAAAGGCGTCGCCTCAACTGTTATACTTACTCATCACTTCGCCTTGTTCCAAGACTCGTGCTTGGGAGGCTGTGGACAATCATTATATTCCTAAGGGCTTAAACGCCCTCAAGAAAGAATCAAGAACGCCTGGGTGTGCCCGTCAAAGGCATCGCCTCAACTGTTATAATTATTCATCACTTTGCCTTGTCCCAAGTCTCGTGCTTGGAGGGCTGTGGACCGTCAATATATCCTTAAGGGCACATATGCCCTCCAGAAGGGCTCAGGCTCCCTCTTGAAGGGCTCCTAAAGCCCTAGGCGCGTCTCTCTAAGGGCGTCGTCTTGACAAGCTTCTAGAAACATCTAAAATGCTATATAGTGACTTAGGGCCCAAGCTGCTTGGGGCTTAAGTCACCGAAATACAGACCCACAAAGGGCTCTAAATACCCCTTTTGAGAACTCAATATATATGCTTCTTTAAGGATAAATATATTCAAGAAGTTAAATGTATATGGTCCATATACATAACCAAAAACATTTGACTTGACTTTATTGATATAATACTGCTTATATTTAGATTTGACTTGACTTTTTTTTTTTCAAATATAGTATTAAATTATAAAATTCAAGATAAATTATCTATATTAATTATTTTATTAAATATATTCATATATTTTAATAATTAAGTAATAGCACACATTATTGAAAAACATTAAAATGAATAATTGAACTCTATAAATTGGGGGATGAAGTACACAACACCATCAATCTATAGGACCCCCTCCCTCAAAAACACTTCATCCTCTCATCTTCCTCTTCCACCTCCTCCTCCTCCTCCTCCTCATCCTTAATTAACCACCATGAGTTCAGATAGATTGATGAAATGGTTGTATGGCTACAAAAAAGCCACATCATTAACTGATACTAATAATTTTGATAATCATGCTCCAGGAATCATTTATATTATTACTGACAAGTGATGGTGATGAGCATGTAGTTTCCCAAATTGAGCTTCAAGAATTTGCATTTATTTTATGATTACTGGGGCATGATTATCAAAATTATTAGTATAAGTTAATGATGTGGTTTTGTCGTAGCCATACAACCATTTCATCAATCTATCTGAACTCATGGTGGTTAATTCAGGATGAGGAGGAGTAGGAGGTGGAAGAGGAAGATGAGAGGATGAAGTGTTTTTGAGGGAGGGGGTTCTATAGATTGATGGTGTTGTGTACTTCATCCCCCAATTTATAGAATTCAATTATTCATTTTAATGTTTTTCAACAGTGTGTGCTATTACTTAATTATTAAAATATATGAATATATTTAATAAAATAATTAATATATATGATTTACTTTGAATTTTATAATTTAATACTATATTTGAAAAAAGAGTCAAGTCAAATTAAATATAAGCAATATTATATCAATAAAATCAAGTCAAATGTTTTTGGTTATGTATATGGACCATATACATTTGATTTCTTGAATATATTTATGCTTAAAGGACCATATACATTGACTTCTTGAATATATTTTTGAGTAAATTACACTCTCCTCCCTTCAAAGATGCTTGAATTACACTCCTCTCTCCTCTTATGTTAAAATATACACTGCCCTTCCTTGAAAAGTAAAATTGATAATCCCCTCCCTTATGAGATGCTTGAATTCCAAACAACTCCCTTAATAATTAAATATACATTACACTTTAATTTATTTTAACATAAATAAATATTTTCTTACAAAAGGAGTAATAGTTTGATTTGTATAAAACCCACTTGAAAAAAAAATTGACTTTTTAGCGAAAGCGAGTTTTTAAAACAATTTGACTAATTGAATTTGTGCTCGAATCGATAACAATGACAAAGAGATTAAGACAATGTAATATACACATTGCGCCTTGAAGGAAATTCTAAATTGTTTCACTACTACCTCATACGCGTCACTTGCTATGACGTGCACATCACACAACTATGAAGAATTGTAATTGTCATTCATTGTATAAGAGGCATCGTATTCTAGGAGTTACACGTTGCGCAATACTATACTGATGGACAAAATTGGGAAGTGCACGAAATCGCAACAAGTAATAAAGTAGTAAGTTTATCGTTCTCCAAAGATATTTTCGCTCAACTTCGTAATTAATAAAACTTATTTCAAAAGACGAAAGTTAAATAAAATTGAATAGAATTGCAGGCAAGCCATGCCTAATGCAAAATTAAGTTTGTGATTCAGATTATTAATGGAGGTTAGGGAATCATTGAATCCCCCTTCGTCTTTGTTGGAATTATCTTTTAAGAAACAAACAACTTATGTGTTGCCTACTTTTGATTTAATGAATCCGACGGTAAAGTTCATATGATGTTTCTAACAACAATTATTGCCGGACTAAACCCAGGTATAGATTACGTACGACGCTCTCAAAAGAAATGAGTAATGACGCAAGGAATTCAAACATTAACTTCTGAACCTCCAAAAGAAGTGGTAAGTAGAAAAGCCAATGGAACTGATATACTTTCGGGTTGTTAGGGCCTATTTTTATCCTACGGTTCAATCTTCAAGGTTACACTCGTAGTTAACCAATTGAAAAAACATTAAAGAATACACATAATATAGTTTAAAGCAAGCACAATAATAGCATAAACTAAATGAAAATATTTATTAATAAGATCCAACCAATAAGATAGGGTTCATCTTGCAACCCTATCAAGAGGTTTAGTTGATCAGGACAACAAACATCATAACAAAACAATAGAAAAACATACCTTAGAGAGAACAAGAGAAGGAAGAATCTTGCCTTGAAGCTCTGATGTTTGACCCTTAGTTTGACCGTCAATGTTTCTGAATCAATAATAAGGTGTGCAAGGGTCTCTATTTACACACTCTTTCTCAGTCTCATTACTGACTTTAACATTGGAGTGCTAACATGCCTGCCGACACCTTTCGTTCCACCGTGAAGACTCATCGCCATCGTACCGAAGCATATTTCACCACCGTTGCCTCTAATCCATCCTCATTGGACATATCACTGTTAAAAGTTTGATTATACAAGCTCCGATATATTTTTATACAATTGATTTTTTACCTAGTGTCTCAAGATCTTTTATTAGCATTTTCCATAAAATAAACACCTAATTTAATCTCCAAATATATTTTTATACCATTTTGTTTTTATTCTGTTTACATCGGGCTAGGAGATACAAGCCTTATCTAACGGAGAAACCGGTAAACCAAAGGCAAAATCATCAAATATACTTTATCAGATTTGTCTTCTACAAATTCATTTGTTTCAACGTGACTTCATTAACAAAGCTAGCAATTCACTATTTGTGTTTGTTTTAAGTAACTTGCTGTCTTTTGACATGTTTTGATTTGTGACTTCTAAAAATTCAATTGGTTTCTTTGAGTTGTTTGGTGCATTATTTGACTGGTTTGTGTCTAATTCTAAATTACTCTTTTTACTTTATGAGAAAACTAGCATCTGTGATTGTTTGTTCCCTTTTTTCTACTGCGCTAAGGTATGTAAATATTATTTTCAATTTTTTTTGTCCATATCTTTATTTACAACTTGTTGGATTTTGAAAAACATAAAATGATTGACATAATAACACTCAGAAATGACAAATGTATAAACAAAATAACAAATCCAATAATCTATTAGCAAAATGCAATATGTTTGCTTTGCCAAGTGGCACCCATGATTGTGACCAAAAATGTCAATCATTCAACAAAAAGCAAATAGAAAAGAGGATGATTTATTATCATCTGAAAAAATTCTCCAAATGTTTTGCAAAGTTGTTCCTAACCAAGTGTTTACCTTTCCTATCAACAATACAAAATCATAGTAAGAAAATAACCCAAAATGAAAGTAAGATAATAAAAATTGAACAACCAATTGTAAAGAGAATGTAATACCAGTAACTTGAAAAAGAAAAGATTGTGTTGAAGTTGAACGGAGAGGAGAAGATTTTTTTTTTTTTTTTATGAAAAACAAA
>Ga0228710_1006571_pt1 | contig 17559 bp, 13 predicted proteins | sample MedpolnodulmetaG_FD_177995 | JGI IMG/M metagenome (GOLD analysis project Ga0228710, IMG submission 177995) | Root nodule microbial communities from Medicago polymorpha collected in Santa Monica, California, United States - pink nodules | ecosystem: Host-associated > Plants > Roots > Nodule...
GAGTCATTCGGTCTGAATGCTACATGAAGAACATAAGCCAGATGAAGGAACAGAAAGACCTAGGATGTAGAATATCATAACATGACTGATTTGGCAGATTTAGATTCCTATATTATATACCCACTCTCGAGACCACATTCTCATTACAAAATCCAGTATCTTTAACCACATTCTCGTGTGCATGCTCATTGGGTGGGCATTGACCTTAAACTTTGAAACCAAGCGACTCAGTTTGAATCCATTGCTCGATAACACAATTTGTTCTTGAGTCTTGATCAAGGACTAAAAATACATTTTCTGTAGTTTTTGTGAAGGCAACAATTTAGTTTAAAAAAGAATCCACGTTGTTTTAACATTGTGTATTTCACTCTTCAATGTGGATTCCCTGTGACAACTCGAAATTCATACAAGGATAAAAAGTAATTTAACGTAACATATAAGAACCTTACTACAAATTATTACCAATATTACAACAATAATGCGTAGTAATATTTATTTTTTTACTATAGTGAAACATAGTGATCAATGCTGGATCCAAAATAATTAGGCCATACTATAGGTGACCCAACAAAAATAATGTAAACCCCCTGTTAAATGCAAATAGTGTCTACAATTCTAAACATAACTATAGCTCTAGGTGGCGTCAGAAATACAAGAATTGAATTGATGTTACAATGTACGTGAAATGAGTTATCGTTTCATAACTCTTTCAAGAACCACATTATGAAACCAAAAAAAAGTTCTAGAAGTCATGGAAACTGGTTCGGTCCAAATAATCAAATCCATAATGTGTTAGGCATAGATACCATATATCGGTGATAATCTAAAAAAATAAAATTGATTGAATATAACCACCTTTGTTGGTATCAAACACGTCACATTTGTCGAAGACACTTTAAATTCAAATTTTGAAGTGTCGGTGCTACATATTATTGCCGTGCCCTATCTCAAACTTTCAATTCAAAATGTCCCCTCTCAAAAGAAACTTGGAATTGATGTGTAACAAACCCGTAAAGCAACCTCATAATGCTGATTACGTGAATGTGTGAGATTGCTGAATGTAGACAATCCATAATCGTTTGGGAGGAGGGGATACAAAATATATGGTGTCAATTCATTTTAAAACGTAAAATACACACCTTAAAAATATCCATGTTCAGCTGCAAGTCCCATCATTTTACATGAAGAAAACCAATCACTTATTTTAATTGGTTTTTTTCCTTCCTCTCCCATTCACAATGAACACAATATTTTTGTCATCATTAGACAAAGTATTTAGCACAACAATGGCTCTTGTTCTGAAACTATGTGATCAACAGACAATTTCCAAAAATCAGGAGAAAGAGAACCAACTCTAAACCCAAGGCCTAAACACATTCAGCACCTTTTGGTGTAATGATCTTTGCATGCTCTCTCCAAATCCTAAGTAATGTTGCGCGACAATACGACACATCATGAGAACTATCATATCGACAGTGTTTTTTGTTCATCAATTGCTTCATTGAATCACACAGTAATAGCTGAAAATCAAGCATCAGCTACAACATCTATCTTCCATGGATTGACCCTGATTGATGCACTTAGAGATGGAACGGCCTACAAACACTAGAACAACGACCATGCTCGTACAAGGATAATAGATTTTTTATAGACGAAGCTTTATGCACTGTGCAATTCCTTGTCTACAGAAACATATATGTATGGAACTATCATTCCATCCTTCAAAACATTGACAATGCAACATTCTACCCCAACATCGTAGGTACTCTTCTCGAAATGAGGAATAGACTAATCGGCCTATATTGTTTTGAACCATAAGTAACATTAATCCTTTGAGTAATTAACTACGTTTTCTATTTTAATTTCGATGGACTAATTTGGCTTCTTAAAAAAAAAAAACTATATTTTCTCTTTTGCTCCCAAAGCATCCCTGAGTCCCTAGCAGGATTTACAGTCTGAACTAGGACAACTTTGTCTTGCAAATATGGATTATGTTGCAGTAGCTACTCAATAGGTAGAAGCTTAAGACTAATGCCCTTGAAAATGTCCATGTCACCTACCTACCCTTAAACTCTTCCTGAATCTCTTTCAATTTAGCAGATGTAAAATGAACATTTAATATAGATTCAAGCCTTCCTATATGAATGCCTACATGCTAAATTTTGATGAATATAGTGCGGCCAAAATATTAAAGTCCTATATGTCCCCGCTGGCCGCTTCGATTCATAGTCAAGACCTAGCATTCTATGAAGCAATAAAGGAAGTCACGAGCATAATAAAATGCAATAAAGGACTGTGAAGAAAAAAACCAAGTTTGACTCGATTAAATCACTTCTGAAGGAATATTGGCGAAATCATCAAGTGATAGTCTTGAACCCTAACAAAATTATCGTCAGGATTGATTATTTTCATAACCTTATCTGCAAGAAACATAAGCCTGCCAAAGCAATCGGTCAAACCGGTCACCATGATCAAGGCACATAGGAAGCATGTAATGGAAAAGAGGCCTAAGCTGCCGCTTGCAAAAGCCAGGATAATACCTTTTCTGGAGATCTTGAGGTAGAAAAGTAGGCACACAATATTACTCCTCCAGTAATTTCTACGCAACTTCTTCATTCTCAATGGCATCCATTTCAAATTTAGGGATCGCACGTAGATCACCTTGGTGTCGTAAGAAAAGCCATCTTTTAATTGCAACAAAATTGAATTCTCATTTAGCAGTTTCTATATCTCTCTTTTAGCCTGCAACCGCAACAAGTTTGCCACAATGATTCTCCGCTCTTGCGAACCAGATGAGCTAACACCTGAATTCCCATCATATCTACCATTGACATGGTTGTGGATGATAAATTGAATATAACAATTGGATTGAATACGATCTTGACTTGCAAGCTACCAAGAATCCTAACCCACTTTTGATCGAAATGCAAGGTTAATAAATATTAAGAAAGCAATTAAAGACACACAAATTGGTAACCCAATTTAGAACAAAGCCTCCACGTCTAGAGGTCAGAATTCGAGCAAAAACTCCATTATGACACAGAGTTTACAATGGTGTGAATTTACAAAGCTTGATATCTGTGTGTCTATTTGTGTGTGTGTTTTGTAGTGATGAAACTGAATTTCCTTGATACATTTAACACACTTTAGAATTCATTATATAGGATCGCCTCTAGCTCAAGCTATTGAGCTCAAAACCGTTATAGCTACCAAAACCGGGAACCTAAATGTCAGTTTGACAGTTATAAGTGGTTGCCGAGAGAGAGAATTGTATCCAAGTTCCAGAACTAAGGCCTGTAAGCACTCAATCATCAAACCCATGGTCTTTGTGACAAAGCTTTCAACAAACATCAAGATATGAAATAACTCCAGGAACTGTTCTTGGGGTGTAAGGAATATCCAATAGACCTCCCGTTAATAATCCTGGCTCTGCCACTGTTCATAACCAAAAAGTAAGTTAATAAATGAATGTTCGAAAGAAGATAAAATATATTCTGGACATTATATCACACAAATGAAATATCATTGAACTGAGCTTCTCAAAAAATTATACAATGACATCATGCACTCGATATCAAGAGATAGTTGTGGAGATATTTCTAGTGCTATTCTCACCTCTTTTTCATTCCAGTCATATTTACCACTTGGTTTGAGTTAGAAAGACACTTGAACAAATAAGGTGATTGTATAATAGACAGAAAAGTAGTTAATGTAATGTAACATTCAAAATTGTAAACAGCATTGAAATATGAATAATTATTTCCTAAAAATCGACAATTAAAAAAAGAACAGAAGCAAAAGTTCAGTACTGACAAGTACTCATATGCAGGAGACATTAATCAAGTGAATTTTAAAAGGAAATTGTCACACCGGAAAGACGAGAAGGATTGTTTAATTGAAATTGAAAATGATAACATCTTCTTGTTTTGTATATATACAGGCCTCAACCTCAACAGTTACAAGTTGCATAATCTGTCAAACACAGTCATACTTGTGTAATTAACTCCAAAACTGAGCTTGAAACAACAAAACAGGTGCAATTATCACAGTGGCGGAGCCAGAAAAAAAAGCTTGGGTGGACCAATAAAATAAATTATAATATATAAACACAAATAAAAATTGCAATAAGCATTAAGCATGAAGTTGAAATGACGGAGTTTGACTAATAAACTAGGATTGATACTTAAATAATTACATATTTTACAACTAGTATAAATTATGAAACTTTTTTTGTAACTGGGAGAATTTTCAGTTGACAGGACAATAAGCCTCCGCCAACGTGTCAAGTATAAGTATCACAAAATTCACGTATGCCACTTTTGTTAGGTACCAAAGTAACAAAATATTATAATGCAGCTAAAATAAGAGATGAGAAAAGAGGAACTGAACAAATAAATTTTACGTGAAAACCCCTCAACATACAAGGAGAATACAAGACTTCTCTCTAAATACAAGGAGAGATAAATTCTACGGGGCAAGAGTAAAGAACTTTCACTAAGTGGAAGAAATTACAAGACTTCTCTCTAAATACAAGGAGAGACAAATTACCCTCTCTCTTGAAATAGGAGAATACTAACACTAGGAGAAACCTCACAGGAGAAACTATATTTCCTCTCTATATTTTTCCTCTCATTCTCAACAAGCTCTAATTCTTGTTGTTGTGTTACTACTTGATGTGATGAGATTGTGGGATGATGAAATTGTGCAAATGAGCTTGCTATTTATAGGAGAGGTAAGTTTTGGTTCCTTACATGCAACAAGCCACTTGTCTTCCATGCAAACTCCAAGAGTGCAACTTGTCACTTGCATCTCATGCATCTTGCAACATGTCAATGCATGCAACCATCCACTTTGCCACCATGCATTACATGAGAAGTGCAACTTGTCTTTCATGCACCATGTACATGTGTCTTGCTACAAAAGTGGCTTTACCAATCACAATATTGGGCTTGGATCATCATTTGGACCAATTCCATTCTTGGGCTTGGATCATAACTTGAGCCCATATCATTCACAATCTCCCACTTAAAGCTACTTTTGTGAGATTCCAAAATCTCTCTACCTTGCTCATTCATGTTGCTACGTTTCCAATAGGCCATAGGAGGATCGACACCATATAAACTTGCCAGCATTGATTGGCTTTGTCATCACATCTGCTAGGTTATCATTGGTGTCGATCTTATGCATATTGACACTTCCCTCCTCCAATACTTCTCGAACAAAATGATATTGAACGCCAATGTGCTTTGTCCTTGAATGAAAAGATGGATTCCTAGCAATGTGCAAGGCACTCTGACTATCACAATACACAGTGATTTTCTTCTGCTTGTGTACGAGTTCCTCCATTAACCTTTGCATCCAAATAGCTTCCTTGCATGCTTGGGTAGCTGCCATGTACTCAGCTTCTGTCGTTGACAGAGCTACAACTGTTTCTAACTTGGATAACCAACTTACTGCTCCTCCTGCAAGTGTGAACACATAACTAGTAGTAGATTTTCTTTTATCATGACCACCTGCAAAATCTGAATCCACATAACCCCTGATAGTTAACTCTGATCCTCCGAAACATACCGCAACACCTGAGGTTCCTTTAATGTACCTCATAATTCTCTTAACAACATTCCAACACTCTTTACCAGGATCCTCCATAAACCGACTAACCACTCCCACTGCTTGTGCAATGTCTGGTCTTGTACATATCATGGCATACATAAGGCTTCCCACCGCCGATGCATATGGTACTCGAGACATTTCCATCCTCTCCGTTTCATTGCTAGGACTCATACCTGAGGATAATTTAAAATTCACAGGAAGTGGGGTAGAGATTGGCTTACAGTCTTGCATGTTGAAGCGACACAAGACTTTCCTTAGATAATTCTTTTGAGAAAGCAAAATCTTCTTGTCTTTTCTGTCTCGATGAATTTGCATCCCTAAAATCTTGTTTGCTGGTCCCAAGTCTTTCGTATCGAACTCCCTAGCCAATTGTGCCTTCAATTCCTGAACTCGATCTTTGTTGGGGCCTACTACCAAAATGTCATCCACATACAACAACAAAATGATAAAATCATTACCATCAAACCTTTTGTAGTACGTACAATGGTCTGAACTAAGTCTGTTGTAATCGAGGCTAATTATGAAAAAATCAAATCTCTTGTACCAATATCTGGGCGCCTGCTTTAGACCGTACAGAGATTTGGTCAACTTGCAAACCAAGTTTTCTTTTCCTTGTTCCTTAAATCTTTCTGGTTGGAGCATATAAATTTCTTCTTCAAGTTCTCCATGAAGAAAAGAAGTCTTTACATCCAGCTGTTCAAGATGTAAATCCAATGCAGCACACATCGCCAACACTACTCTGATAGTAGTAAGTCTGACAACCGGAGAAAATATCTCATTGAAGTCAATACCTTATTTCTGAGCATATCCTTTTACCACCAGTCTTGCACGATACCGTTCCACTTGATCATTGCAATCACGTTTGATCTTGTATACCCATTTGTTTCCAATGGCTTTACGACCTTTTGGAAGTTCAACAAGCTCCCATGTCTTGTTCCTATGTAAGGCCTCCATTTCTTCATGCATTGTTGTCATCCATTGTGAAGCATCCGAACCATTCAACGCCTCATGAAAAGTTGAAGGTTCACCTTCTTCAGTTATAAGACAATATGCATCGTGGCTTATCATAACATAGTCTGATTGCCAAGATGGTTTCTGTGTCTGACGCGTTGATCGACGAACACCATTATTGACATCATCTGGTTCTTGTTCTTCGTGCACTGATTCTGCTTCAGAAGAATCACTTTCTTTGGATTTTTCTTCCATCTGCACAATAACAATCTCTTTAGAAGTGCTGTCATTTTTCTGCTCACTTTGTAGTTCATTTTCTGCAAAGACTACATCCCTGCTAACAACAACCTTGCGGGCAGTGGGATCCCACAGGCGATACCCCTTAACATTGTCAGCATAACCCAAGAAGATACATTTCCTGGACTTTGGGTCCAACTTCGTTCTTTCTTGGGAGTTGTACATCACGTACACATGACAACCAAACACATGTAGAGAAGAATAATCTACTGGCTTTCCTTTCCACATCTCCATCGGTGTCTTCAAATCAATCGTCGTTGATGGTGATCGATTTATTACATAACAGGCGGTTTTGACTACTTCTGCCCATAACGATTTGGCCATTCCCGTTGTTTTCAGCATAGCTCTTGTTCTTTCTAGGAGAGTTCTATTCATCCGCTCTACCACACCATTCTGCTGAGGTGTATATGCAACAGTGAATTGCCTTACAATACCCTCTTGTTTACAAAATGCTAGAAACTCGTCATCTACATATTCTCCTCCATTGTCTGTCCTCAAACACTTAATCTTCTTCCCAATTTCAAGCTCTATTTGTGTTTTGAATACCTTGAATACTGGAAACACATCTGACTTCTTCTTGATTGGGTACACCTATAATCTTCTGGAATAGTCATCAATGAATGACACAAAATATCTTGCTCCTCCCAGAGATAATTCTGGTGACTCCCACACATCAGAATGTATCAAGTCTAGTATGTGTTTGCTTCGAGTAGTTACTCTAGCAAACTTCAATCTATGATGCTTGCTTATCACACAGTGCTCATAGAATGGTAACTTTACTGTTTTAAGCCCGTGAAGGAGATTGTGTTCCGCAAGGACTTTCAAGCCACGTTCTAACATATGACCTAGTCTTTGATGCCACATCATTGTTGTTTCTTCTTGGCTTGCTGCTGCAACTGATGCATCCGCCTCTTGCAATGTATCTCCCAGAAACATGTATAGATTACTTGTGATCTTTTATGCTTTCATCACCATAAGATTGCCTTTCACTACTTTCAAGATTCCACTTTCAGTGTGGATCTTACACCCAAGATCATCCAATTGTCCAACAGACAATAAATTCTTCTTCAACCCCTTTACATGATGCACTCCTTGTATTTTTCAAACAGTACCATCATGCATATTTAATCTGATAGTACCTATTCCAACAATTTTTAAGGCATGGTCATTTCCGATGTACACTGATCCTTGTGAGATAGGCTCATAAGAGTAAAACCAATCTCGGTGTGGAGTCATGTGCCATGTTGCACCTGAATCCATTATCCAGACATCGTTGAGTCGTCTTCCGCCTTTAGAACTGGTTGTTGCTTCGCTATACAGGATTTCCCCGTCATTTGAGGTACTTGCAACACATCCTTGAGATGTTGAAGCTGCAAAATTCTTCTCTCCATTCTTCTTGTTATTCCAACATTCCTTTTTTACGTGCCCTTTCATGCCACAACCGTAGCATTTGATATTCTTTTTTCTCTGAGATTTTGACCTACCATGATTTTGACTCCCATTGGGGCCAAGTTTCGTTGATCCGCCTCTTGTCATCGTCAAAGCATCTGCTTGCTTTGAACTCTCTGACCTTTCTTCCTTATTCTTGCGCCTGGATTCTTCTTCAAGGATTGCACCGACGACATCATCAAAGTGAAGAGTATCATCTATGTTATTATTTGTAATGTTGATGATGAGTTGATCATACGAATCTGGTAAACTCTGAAGTAGAAGTTCAGGACGCTCATTTTCCGCTATTCTGAAATCAGAAGCCGTGAGTTGAGAAAATAGCGTATTCAGGGTGTTGATGTGATCCGTTACAGATGTGGATTCACCCATTCAAAGAGTGTAGAGCCTTCTCTTTAAGAATATTCTGTTGTGGAGTGATTTGACCTTGTACAGTTTTATTAGAGTATCCCAAATCTCCTTTACTGTCTTCTTTTCAGCAATACTTGACAATACCGAGTCTGCCATTGCTAGGTGCAAATTGGCAACGAAATTATCATCCATCTCTTTCCACTTTTCGTCAGTGATATCTACAGGTCTGCCATCTATTGCGTTTAGGCAATTATCTTTTCTTAAAATTGCCCTTATCTTGAATTTCCATAGGGAAAAATTTCTCCCGTTGAACTTTTCTATCTCAAATTTCGCTGCCATGGTTTCATACCAAATATTTTTCCTTCTAACTAGACCGGAAAATAAGAATTCTTTTCTGATGTGGAAGATCAGTTTAAACCGCAACCACAGAGCATACTATATATTTTTTTACCGCACTTTTAGTTTATTGCAGCGGAATAACAACTACGAACCAGTGGCTCTGATACCACTGTTAGGTACCAGAGTAACAAAATATTATAACACAGCTAAAATAAGAGATGAGAAAAGAGGAACTGAACACACAAATTTTACGTGGAAACCCCTCAACAGATAAGGGGAAAAAACCACGGGGCAAGAGTAAAGAACTTTCACTAAGTGGAAGAAATTACAAGACTTCTCTCTAAATACAAGGAGAGACAAATTACCCTCTCTCTTGAAATAGGAGAATACTAACACTAGGAGAAACCTCACATGAGAAACTATATTTCCTCTCTATATTTTTCCTCTCACTCTCAACAAGCTCTAATTCTTGTTGTTGTGTTACTACTTGATGTGATGAGATGATGAGATGATGAAATTGTGCAAATGAGCTTGCTATTTATAGGAGAGGTAAGCTTTGGTTCCTTACATGCAACAAGTCACTTGTCTTCCATGCAAACTCGATGAGTGCAACTTGCCACTTGCATCTCATGCATCTTGCAACATGTCAATGCATGCAACCATCCACTTTGCCACCATGTATTACATGAGAAGTGCAACTTGTCTTTCATGCACCATGTACATGTGTCTTGCTACAAAAGTGGCTTTACCAATCACAATATTGGGCTTGGATAATCATTTGGGCCAATTCCATTCTTGGGCTTGGATCATAACTTGAGCCCATATCATTCACAACTTTTGAAACCACCGAAAACTAAAACCATTGAAAAATTGTTTAAAAACTCGCAAAATAGACCTATAATTGAATTGTTTAAACTTTTCGGGTGGACCACTACACAACTTTGCATAATTTTGAATCAACCGAAACCTAAAATCGACACAAAATTGTATAAAATCTCGCAAAATAGACCTATGATTGTTAATTTTTTAATTTTAGGGTGGGTCGTGGCTTCACCTCTGATTATCAATAGGTGGTAATATGTAAAAACTATTTTTAGTTTGTCTTTACTGGTCTAACACTTATAAATTATTGGAAAATCATAGTGTAGTTAGAGCTAGTGGTAGAGTGGTTAGTAGCATTGGACAAGAGGGCACACATGAGTGATGAGCATGTTGTAGGAGGAGAGAATATGATATGGTGAAGCCTTCAATATTATTGACATTGCATCTCAAAGGCTTGAATAGAATCGCACCTATATAAGTCTATTTATAGGTGCTTGTAGATGTTTCTAGAACTAGAATAATCTAGGCCTTTGTTTGCCTTATCTACACAATATTATTATAGATGTTTCTAGGCTTTAACTTAACCTATACATTAATAGAACAATCTAGAAACATGTAGTAACTTTATGTTATTCTAGTTTTCTTTAATGTATTCTAGAAATATCTAGAAATGTGCATCATATTTCAACATTCCTTCTTGATGCATATTTTGAAAACTCCAAATGTAGTACATAGTTTCTCAAACATAGATTTGTGCTATCATCTCCTCCTGCATTGATACTCTTCATAGTTGATCAATTTGACAGGTGTTACCTCCACCATGATAGAAAATTTGTGTGTCACCTCTGGCCATATTATTTGTTATTGGCATCCTTGTCGATCTTGTTGAAGACTTTTGACATGGACCATTCTTGCTCCTTAGTTGCTCTAGTAATTTTTCTCGTTGTTCTTGTTAAAGACATCTAACAAGGACCACTTTTGCTGCTTAGTTGCATGTGAATCTCCTTGTCGACATTGTTGAAGATTTCTGATAGGGAGCATTCTTGCTTCATAGTTGCTTGTGAGTCTCCATGTCACTCATATAGTAGATTCTTGACAAGGACTCATTCTTGCTCTTAGTAGTTACATTTTTCTTCCTAAGCTTGTACTCAAGTTGAGCATCCGAGGTCACATGTCTGCATTTTTATTTATTGCCTGGGCTTGTGCTCTATCTGAACTTGAGCCTTCTTCGCCTTAGGTTTGCGACATTAGTTGGACTTAAACTTAAGATGACCAGGCTGTTAAGCTATCTGAACTCCTATATTGCCTTCTTAGTTTTGGGTTTGAACTCAAATGGAGTAGAGCCTTATGGCTACATGTACTCCTTTTTGTTTTGAGTCATAGATTGAATTTTCTAGTTTTGTATGATAGTAGTATACAGGTTGTAGAATATATAGCTGGTGACCGAACGTAGCTCTGATACCACTGTTGTAAAATTATAGTGTAGTTGGAGCTAGTGGTAGAGTGGTTAGTAGCGTTGGACAAGAGGACGCACATTAGTGATGAACATATTGTCGGAGGTGAGAATATGATATGGTAAAGCCTTCAATATTATTGACATTGCATCTCAAAGGCTTGAATACAATTGCACCCATATAAGTCTGTTTATAGGTGCTTGAAGATGTTTCTAGAGCTAGAATAATCTAGGCTTTTGTTTTCCTTTTCTACATTCATTATTATAAGCAAAATATTTTCCTTAATTTATTTAAATTATTCATGCATTTTCTTTTTTCTAAAATCTTGATATAAAAATAAATAGCTCATAAACAAAAACATTTAAAGAAGGTAAATTCTAATGCAGACCATGGTCTATTGTTGACTAATTACTTAAAAAATAATCACAATTCCAACAACGACAAACATCATATCTAAGTACACCTTCCGATCATTATTATAAGCAAAAATTTACATTTTAAATTCATTCAGTTAATGATGTATATAGTCTTTATTATAGACCATAAACATAATTTAATGAATGTATCTAAAATGTTGATTTTTCTTATAATAGTGACCGGAGGGTGTATAGTTTAGCCTTCCTCTTTAGTCATGATTGAGATAATGACCTAATTAATATCAATTCCATTAAAACATGAAAATAAATATGTTGTTCGTATTGAAATTGACATCAATCATGTCACTATCTTAACGATAAGTAAAGCAAGGAGAGTCATGAGTTTTGACTTCTTAAGGCTTTGTTTGGGAGTTTAGATTGGAAGGAGATGGTTTTGGAAAAAAGGAAGGAGCAAGTGGAAGAAATAGAAGACATCGGGATCGAGGAAAAGGTTTTGAGGGATAATTTTTTATTCATAGTACAAAATTTCCCTCATTTGATGAACTCAAAATTGTATTGAGAGAAGGTTTTTAGGATTTCTAGAGGGTTTATATGATTTTTTTTCAAATTCAATATATGTTAAAATTAAAAATATATTCATCATAAATATTAGTTTACGGTTCTCTAAAAAATTGCTCGTGAAAGTTTTTTTTTTTTTTTTTTTTTTTTTTCTATATATTTCTCACCTCCAAATTTCCAAACAAAGCATAACAATATCATCGATCATTAATCACAATTTTGGGGACAAAAATTGCTCAATTAAAAAAGCAGAGAGATCAAAAGTGAAAAAATAAAATAATAAATTTGATCCAGCCCAGGGAGCCCAAAACATTAGGGTTTAAATATTCCAATATGTGTATTTGAATTTGAACAAGCAGCATAGCATACACATTGACACAGACGCAGGGATGCCTGGCTGCGACGAACTTCACCCGGCTCTTCGCGATGCCCTCGACAACATCGCATGCAAGGTCACTCGCCTCTCCAAAGTCGAGATATCTCGTCTCACCGAAGACGAGCTATCTCGTCTCATGGAGGCCGAGTCATCTCACCTCTCCAAGGACGAGTGGAATAGCCTTCTCGAAGCCGAGTTTTCTCACTGCTTTGCTCTCATGGAAGGCCTGCTATCTCTACTTTTCCCTCGTAAAGCCAAAGACAAAGAGATTACTCCCCCTGAAGATGAACACATATCTGACTACTTGCCTCTTTTAATCTTCAAGATATTGGTTTTGAGTTAGTACTTTTTTCCTATCTACCTCACACTACCCACTTGGATTGATATGGTGGTGTTGGTTTGGAACCTTGGAATTTTGCTTTTCTCAAGGTCTTAGGTTCCATTCTCTCAGATGCCAATTTCACTGGACTAGTTTGGTTTCTAAAAAAAAAATTTACTTTCTTCATCCATTTTACTTCATTGCTCATCTCATCTTGTTGCTTTCTTTCTTGATTTAGGTTTCATTGGCTACATTGCCCTTGTACCCATAACAACTATTTCCTCAGATTTGTACAAGGTATCACAATCAATCCACTTACAATTTGTATACAATATGATTATTGTTATTACCAGGGTTTCACAATATTCTTGTTAATTTTCTGAATTAATGGTTTTATTTTCTTTATTATATGTTTGTTTTGGTCAAAGTGGTGGTTGAACAAAAGATATTTATCTTCTATTCATCAAGAAAGATTGTTATCTATTAGACGTGATGTCTTTTACACTAAAAATGCTGCTCAGGTAAACAAACTTGTTGTGGATCATTTAATGGTTTTGTTTTCAAATTGTACAATTGTCAAAATTATAGTGCCGGTTTCTGATGAGTCGGACCATCCAGTTGTTAGCTCATTGCGTGCCAGCCAGTGTTAGGTTGTGCCAATTTTTTTAAATAATGGTCGGATTATCTGATGTAGTTAATGAATATTCAACAGGAACGACTGAATCCTTCAAAGAAGCCCATTGTTTTGTCTAAATATTCTAGAACGTCTCCAACTCTGAAGGTGTTGTTTTATCTCGTACTTTGTTCTCTGTTTTTATTTTTCTAACCGTAACAAGTTTGGCTGTCATCATATGTTAGTATGGAATTTAAGACAATTTTTATCTCTATATGCTACAGTATCTTGCTTTGAAATTTAATACATGTTGTATGCCAAGTGATACTGTTTTCAACTTCAGGGTTTTAAAGGCATTGGAGAAATCTCCAGTCAAGAATTCCACACGGGCTTTAGACAGGTTAGCTTCAGATTATATCATATAGCAAAGACTGTTGTTGAAGTTTGAATTAGAAGGCTTATATCAACCGAATCGTGGTTGAGTATAACATGTTATAGTTGGTTTTAGCTATAGCGAAAATCAATAATATACTTATCTAGGCACAAACATTAGTAGAACTCTTGCATCTTGTTTTGTTCCTAATTTGATCTGTCAATCATACAAATTAGCTTTCACTTTAGTCTTTATGACATTCAACAGACTGGTGTACCGAGTAACCCTTTGAATTATGTTTTGTCCAATGGATTTGCCAACTGCAGGGAGTAGAGCGGTATCAGGAAGGCACATCTAGAGCTGTTGTTCCAAGCCACAGATCTACTGGTATGTGCACATCCTGCTTTTAATTGATTTTCTCTGTGGAGCTAAGGCGCAGATTTGGATCCCTTTAAGGAAGAAAATTTGCAAAAGGGAAGTGTTTTAGTTACTTGTTTTTTGACTCCTGAAATGGTAGAAAATGGCAATATAAACATGTACCCGTTTGCTGTTTATAATTTAAAGATCCATTGTATGTGTAATTTTAATGCTATGTTGTACTTGAGTTTTTGCCTCTTACCGTGCCATGGTTCTAACTGGAGTTGATTATCAATCTTGAACAAAATAATTAAAGCGATGGTGCTTCTGTTGATGCTGTTGTCTTTGCTGTTGCTGTTTTTTTATTCATCGTTCAACATACAATATGCATAAAGATGAAAATAAAGACGTTAGGTGTTATGAATCTTTTGTGTCCTGCTTCTTTTTGTTACTATGAATGATGCAAAGGTTCAAAACTTGCAAGTATTTATATTAGGAAGGTGAAGAGAAAATATCATCAAATGTTGAGAGAAAATGGAAACCAACATGACTAAAAGGAAGGTATATGGTTGATGCCTTTGACAATTCATGAGTTGTTGATTAGAGTAACCTTGCAAGCTGGGTTTCCACTAGGTGTTAATACAAGATTCTGTGAACAAAAAGAAAAACAAATTGGATTCAGAAGAACATATTTGAATATATAGTTTGATTTAGGGTTTAATTTAATTAAAACAAACAAAGATTTTAAACCCTAATCTCCAAATGATACAACAAATTGATCAAGGCATGAGAATTGAAAAAGGATGAAAATACCTTTGAATAGAGTTCTTCAATGAGAGAGAAAACAGAGGGAAGCAGGAAAGCTTCTGGGTGTTTGGATGAAAGCTTCTGGGTTTCGATGGTGAAACAGATGAAAGATTCAACTGTTGAGTTGTTGCGGAAGAGAGAGATCTGAGTTGGGAAGCTTCGATGGTGAGGTTTTTCATGAAGGAGGAGGGTTCTGGGATTTTTTTTATGTGAGAGGGAAGCTTATTGCAGTTCAAGCAGCAATGCAATTTGCGAGGGCTTCTGCGTGGGAAGGCTCCTGGCAAATTGCAAACTTGGAAATAATGGTCAACACAACAGGAACCTGGCACGGGATTGGTCTATTCACATGACAGCTTTCACTTTTTGCAGTGGAATTTGAATTTGAGTTTCCCGCCTAGCAATTCCCTAGGGATTTTGCGAGGGGTTACCTGTGGTAGTCTCTGTTCCAACGGTTGCAATTTACTAGGAGTTTCCCTGGCATTACTCCTGGTAAATTTCCGAGGGGTTCATGCTCCTAGCATAATTCCCTGGCTAATTGCACCACTTCATGTAGTGGTCACCACGTCATCCTTTTCTTGCCACATAGACATTTTTGTAACAGATGATGATGGCAGGGACCAAAACCAAAATGTTTATAACTTACCAGGGTTGTTTTAGAACAAAAAAAGATATTGGGACGAAAACCAAAACTACGTGAACTTAGAGGGATGATTTACATATTTAAGCCTATCCTTTTTTACCTTGTTTTTCACCTTCCTTGATAAGTTTCAGCAATGGACCAACACCACCTTCATGATTAATTTCCCATTATGTGTACCAAAGAAGAAGTAGCATCAGATCAATCGTCAAAAAAGCCACGGAAGAATAATATATACATTCCCAGTTTCGACTTAAAATCAGTTTGTTAGTCGTGATAGCTGGAAGACCGAGACACCTGTTTGGACTATGTAGAAAGTGTGCTTCATGATAACTTTGTTCGTACAAATTGGATCTTGATATTACCATTTGACAGAGAAGAGCAACGCGTTCTTCTTGAGTTCTAAATGTTTAACTATGACTGCCAACATTGCATTGATGGTATTAAGAGTGTGTGGATCTGAAATATAGTAGGGTGGTGTTTTGGAATTTCGATGGAAAACGAGGTGGTCAAAAGATGACAAGGAAATAGGGTATGTGTCCTTCTGTTCTTTCCCTAAATTAGTTTTTATTAAGCCTTTCCAATTAAAGCATTTCTTTGTCTTTTCAAAAAATTAATTAAAAATAGCCTAGCCATCTAAGCCGCATCATCAAATTATGTCCACTTCAGCAAAAAATTATACTAGGGACCAAATTAAAAGTGTTTGGATTGCAAAGGTTAATTTGAAGGAAAAACTTTTCTTTACATAGACTAAAATCAAAGTGACTCCTATTTGTACTGCTTTGTTCCATACTTCTCTTTACATAGACTAAAATCAAAGTGACTGAATTAGTGATAGTTGAGTCAAGAACACTATATGTATCTCTCAACAAAAAAAAATACACCATGTCCTCTTACTTGTTATATTTCAATTAATTGTTTAGTATGTGCACGGTTTAATTGTGGATTTGTGGTAATTCAAGGTGTTACAACAAGAGTCAACCGTAAGAGTTAACAATATAGTAGTGCTCTGAACTATGAACTATTGTGGAGTGATGTGACACCAGAAACAAGATGAACACATGAGAGTATGTATAATATTATAGGGAGGAGTTGTCTCTAAAGAACGGATAATATTGCTGCCTATTGTTGTCTCTAGGCTCCATCTCCTTCTCAACTCAGTTTTCATTTCCATTTCTTTTATTGACGCAGACTGATGGTGAAATTAATCGTAGTAAGTTTGATGAAGTAGAAGGTAAAATCACAGAAGACACTCGAGCTCAATACCACACTATTAGTTACAAAACTTCCCATTAACAATTATGAAAATGACCCTTGATGAATCTTTCCCTTATCAACTTACGAACAAACTTCTCTTCACCAAATACGTTGCTTCTGCATTATGGGAGAAAAACAATTATATTATATAATATTACTCATACACAAAACATAGGACGAACATTCATCAAAAGATAAAATGATTCAATACCAAAAATTCATTATTCACATTTTTGTGAGAACTAAAAATTTCCAACTTAAAGGGGTTTGCAAACTTCAAAAAGGAAAGAGAACAATCTAACTAGAAATTTACAAGCACGTGGAAAATAATCAACCATGATATAAATAACTAAACAAATGATTGGTTATTGTTGTTGTCAACACAAATAAATTCTATTTCAGCTAACATTTGACAAAGCACATTATTGACAATGCATTAGAGTTGATTCCAGAGGCCGAAACAAACATTATGCAGCATACCAAATGCGTTTAGATATAATTTTACCGTAGTTTAAATCATCATGGTATCAACACTTGTTTAAGTTAATATAATAAGCTAAAGAATGAACCAAATTCCATTTCAAAATTAATATCTCCACTATGTGCCTGGTT
>Ga0228710_1006572_pt1 | contig 17559 bp, 9 predicted proteins | sample MedpolnodulmetaG_FD_177995 | JGI IMG/M metagenome (GOLD analysis project Ga0228710, IMG submission 177995) | Root nodule microbial communities from Medicago polymorpha collected in Santa Monica, California, United States - pink nodules | ecosystem: Host-associated > Plants > Roots > Nodule...
TGCTAGTGTTATGAATTATGTATTCCCCTCATTTTACAAACATCCTTAATAATAATGTTACTACCGAGTAGAAGTTGAAACAGTCCCTGTGGATACGAATCTTATAAATTTTATTACTTCGATATAAGTTAATACACTTGCTAATTTTGTATCACCTTCGATTACTGCATCGATCTTCTTTGCTATAGTATTGGTTTGGCAACGAAGTTCGGTTGGATTTAAGCATATGCTGCTTTTCGACTAGTTCACATTGGTTCTATTATTGATATTCTGCTGTGCATTCTGCTACTTTCTATCGTCTGAGGGATCTCAGCCTGTATCGGAATGCCTTAAGTGTTTGTTTGTTTATCAAGAAGCTGGAAAATTTGCTATGTGCATGATTCCTGCTCTATTTGCTTATGCAACTCCTCGGCCAATGGTCAGATCTTTCTCATGCAAAAGTTTTTAAATAATCTAAGATTAGGTGGCTTAGAAGCAGAATTTTCTAATGGGACTTCATATTGGTTCAATGTGATTATTCTTGGTGGTACTTTTAGATTCATTTTTTTTTTCTTTCTCTTTTTTATAATTCCTAAGATCAGGGTAAAGTACTGTGTGCTAGCTAATACTTAAACAAAAATGTTGTGAGTTTTTTGAAATATTTATTTTTCATTTTAGCATTTAGGTTATGAAAATTGATATTTAATTTGCCCGAGTGGTAAGGGACTTCACCTTGTGTGGAAAACCTGATTATTCAATCCCTGACTTGCATATGAAGATAACATGATTGGGTAAGAAGAATTTACGTTGTGTCCAACATGTTCTTCGATAGAGATTAGTCATTACTAATCATGATCATGAAAAAATCTTCAAATCAAATACTATACCAATTCACACACAAGAAAAAATTGATATATTAATCAAGAGTATAACAGGAATTTTCAAGGCAATTCTTGATCAAAATATGAAACTGATAAACAAGTAAAAATATAATCAAATAACAACTCATTCCAAAACGATATTTATTCAACTTAACAACACTTACAGAAATCAAACACTCTTATAAACAAGACAGATACAAAGTGATGAAACAAAGAAACAAACATGCAGATCCCAGACCATGGGCAAATCCACAGTCACTTATTTTTGTCTTAAATCATATCAAAACACAACGACAATAACAACCAAATACAAAACGATGGTAACAAGTAACAACCACATGACTCTTCAACGGAAAAATGGATTTGGCCAAAAACCATTTGGGGGATTGACATTTCCCATAGGAGCTGCCTGATCCCCACCACCATTATTCATCAAGTTCATAAAAAAATGTTGCTTTTGCATAACATCCATGTTCATGTCCAAAGCATGTTGACCATGACTCCCTTGTCCATTCTCTTCAATCTTAGGCACTCCATTAGCCACCATTGTTGCTGCTACCATTTGAGTTTGACCTTGACCTTGACCTTGACTATTCCTGCTCAACATTTCAACCCTCCTATTGATATCTTTCAAATACTGATCAATCAACCATGCCATATCATTCAAATCAACCATGCTTATATTGTGCATAACTTGATCAGCACTAAGGTACTGAAACATTAACTGAGTCATTTCTTTTTCTCGATTATCCTTTCTTTGTTTGGTCAATTGATCTTTCGCCTTTTGAATCCGCTGCCTCAGAAAACTCTCTTGGTTCACCATCTTTTTGCTTTGTTCCAACTCAGGCATTTTTCGGAACTTTGAAAGCACCCTTTGGACTCCTAAAGGAGATGGCCAAACCTCTGGTTGAGGATCGTATGGACTATAGATTATAGCACAAGCATCAATTCCACAGAGAGTACTGAGTTCACTAACCTTTTTCATTAGACCTTTCTTCCTTTTCTTGAATGTTGCCTTCCTCGCAGAGTCGTTGATTATGAATGCGAGTTTCACCTTTTTTCTAGTCATGGTGGTGGTGATGAAGAGGAACAGAAAGAACAATGGCTTATTTATATAGATTGTTTGAGATGATTGATAGGTAAGTCCTTGCTGGAAGCATTAACATGACAAATTCAATGCCAAATATTTGTGCTATGAATTTAGAGATGTCAATGTTAAATGTATACCATATGTGTTATGAATTAGAGATATCAAGTTTAAATGTCTATCAAATGGAGAATCAAAATAATATTTTGTAAATTGGACCGTGATGAGTTTATATTTTCTTCTCATAGTTTTCTCTCCCTATCCTATGGTTGTATATTTTCCCGTTTTGATTGAAGATTCATCCTCTTCAATCTGTTTCTTATTACTACTCTACGTATTTAGTAAGATATATTTTGTCAAATCTCACAGATAGCTGCTCGTTATTCTATTTAGGTGTTGTATTATAATTCATGTCAGATTCATGTTTGTGACAACTATGTGTGAGATTTGACAAAATATACCTAACTAAATAGAATAGTATGGTTAATAAATACGATATCCTGAAGTGATCACTATTTAAATAACAATCTCTTATTAAACTTCCTCAAGAAAAATATCAAACCACCATATCCCTATGGAAATTCTATTACATAAAAAATGTAACCACTTAAATTTCACTAGTCAGTACCATTCTTGTATTGTAAGCAATAAATTTTTTATTTTACAGAAAAATAACTTATATCATTTCATCATGAATATTAGTAGCAATACAATTGGAAGAGTAACTAAAAACATTGAGACTAGACTTAAATACATACGTTCTAGCAAGACTATGAGTGACAATTCCCAAGATAAAAGCTAGATTAAAGCTAGTATTTGATGAGAAAAAAGATCTACAACTAGAATCGACTTTCCTAACTCGTTTGCGTAATTACAACCATTAAAAATATCACTCACTACACGCTGACAACCACTTTGAAAGGGGACTCGATCAAATTGACCAAGACTATCTTTGAAGCAAAAAACTTTCTTTTGCTTAGAAAAGAGAGCAGTCAACATTACATTTCAGCCAACTATGTATGGGATTCTTCCACACCAGAGGTTGTGGCATATCGGGAGGACCATCAGAGAGCTGGTTGCACAACCAATTATAGTCACGAATAGTATCCCTAGCAAGAAAGCAAGTAGAGGGCATTATCAATTTGCTTTTGTAACCATAATACAAAACTGAGCATTACGGCTACACCTAGGAACCTCAAAAGTTATGAAGGCATTATCTAAGATGTCACACGTAGGAACAAAAGTAGCTTGGTTGTCTGAGATGCATGTGGAGAGTACCTTGTAATTTAATTTCCACCTTGTTATCCTTACTATTTTGATATAGTTTCTCTTTTATTTTCGTTTCGAAAAATCTGAGTTCGATTTTCTGAATGAAACAATTTCTCACAGGCAAATTTTAGATTACCAGCGTATCAGACTCCCCTGGGAGCCGAATATTCAATACCAAAAAAGGTTGTTAACTTATTTCCTATTTTGAATTTTTTTTTGGGCAGGCCCTACTTTTAAAAAAAATAAATCTAATCTACCCTACAATGAAAATAAATATTCAACATGTCCTACTTTCATTTTCCCCTTACATAACGTCATCTGACATGGCACCATCATGCTTCAGGTTGACTCCCTCTCAGTTGGCGCCATCCTACTAACTTTTTTTTCGTTTGTTTTTTCTTATTAATTTATACTTCCTTCATCATGGCTCCATCTCAGTTGGCACCATCTTACTAGGTTCTTTTATTTATTTTTTTGTTAATTTTTTCGGCGGTTTTTTTTTTTGTTTATTTTTTCGACGGAAAATTTATTATATAAATAATAAATAGAAAAATATAAAATAACATACTAATATAGTTTTATAAATATTACAAAGAAAAATACAACGAAAGTACTACTGACGTAATGGCATGCAACATTAGGACAATTTTTGCGATAATGACATGTGCCTTGACACATTCCACATTTTCTTGGAACCTTTTCAACTTCATCCATTTCGGTCTTAATGCGAGTGGTGGATGGACGACCCTTTTCGGCCTTCATATAAACAAATTCGGGTAGAGCTCAAATCCTACATATGGGGGCCAATAACTCTGGTGGTGAACTAGGGGCAAACTTCTGTTGTAGACAGCGTATACTCTCTCATTTCGAAAAACTGGATCTATATAGGAAGAATAGTCATGACTGAAGCTAGAACATGCAGCTATGACATGTGAACATGGCAGATGTAAAGCTTCCAATTTTCCACATTCACACCACCTCGCTTGTAGGTCGACCTTTGTATTCTCCCTTTGGCATTCCTTCCTTATGATCAATAGTTTCACGAACAAAGAAGGTATACCCTGTTCGATCAAAATGGGTGGTTTGGTGACTGGTTGACTTAATCACCTCTTCATTAATCATATCCATGCACTTTCTGCAAATTGCGCCACCAGAACCTATTGTTGCTCCTGCCTCATGTCCTCTTAATGCAAACAACGTCGCTGACCTATAGTAGGTTACTTTGACCATAGCTATGATTGACATGTTGCAAATACCTTATATATATTGTTCATTGACTCGACAAGGTTTGATTTCATGTGTCCCCATCTTCGACCTCCATCATACGCTTGAGCCCACTTTTCTTATGGTAGATTGTCAACCCAAATTACAGATTGCTGGCTTTCCTCTAGGATTTCTCTGCAGTAATAGTTGAACGAGGGAATGTTCGTTGCATATCCTGCATTAGGAAAATTTATGTCAGATATATTTGGACAATATTATGCAGCCATTACAGTAATAGGAATGAAAAATGCGATTATTACCCATATTGAAAAGCTTTTTGTAAGCTCTCGATCCACAATTATTTATGATGATAACTCAATGAATAATTTTTGGGTAGAATCATCAATGTCGGATATGTTAATGGGTGGCCCGGGTCAAACAAGTTCTTTCGTGTTACCACCACTTGAACCAACCCAAAGTCGAAGTGAGAGTTACAATGAAGAAGAAGATGAGGACGAAGAAGATGAAGAACCGATAATTCAACAACAGAAGTCCACTCGCGTACCAATACTTAAAGGATGTGGTACATGCGGACATAAAGAAGTTAGAAAGATTAGAAAATAATGTAATATTTATATTTAAATATTTTTCATTGTAATATGTATCAATCTATATTACTATGCTATTTTAAAATTTTCTATTAATTATTTATGTTGGTTAATATCTATTATTAGTTAATATGATTTTTCTATTAATTATTTATATAATAAATTTTTCGGCCAAAAAAAATAATCAAAAAAATTAAATAAAAGAATCTAGTATGATAGTGCCAATTGAGATGGAGCCATGTAAGGAGAAAAATGAAAGTAGGGCATGTTATATATTTATTTTCAATGTAGGGTAGATCGAATATTTATTTTTTCCAAAAGTAAGGCCTACAAAAAAAAACTCTTATTTTTATGTGGGTGTAAATTATTTTTTGAGGGAATGTGGGTGTAAATTATATATATTCTCTTTCGTTTTATAACTTTTAAACTTATTATCTATTTCTAGATTTTTTTTACCCGAGTCAACAATTTATTTTTACCATTACAAATTTTATTGTAATTACAATATTGTCTTTTTATAGTATTATTATGTATATCCTTAATTAAAAGAGTTAGTTAACTCGTTTTATAATATGAACAATTTGACTACAATAGGAACAATATAAAATAAGTATTTTTTACAAAAAATAATTTAGGGGTCTTCTATATAAATTAAATCTTTCTTTTATTGTTGAATATTCCAAAGAATTTATAATCAGATGCAATAAAATAAACATACAATTAATTGTAATAAAAAAAATCATTAATTTTTGCTAAAAAAAGAGCATTAATTTAGTCTCTGGGTGCTCAACTCAGTTGATAGGGACATCACAAAATATATGTAGATACCGAGATTATAACCCTGGACACCATATTTATTCACCTTAAGAGATGAATTTTTTAACCATTAGACTACTTTACCAAGAAAAACATTCGTTTGAAATAGATTTTTGTGGTTATAAAATTTTTTGAGGTACATAGAGTAAGTTAAGCTCAACCAACAATATCATAAGGAGAAGCAACCATTTTGGTCCCAGGATGTGCACATCGTTGTCATAATGGTCTCCGACTCAGAGAAACATACAAAAAATTCTCACTCAAAAATATGTTGGCCACTTTGGTCCTCAGAGTTAAATTTGCCCGTTAACTTCACAAAAAGTTGAACTGACAATTTTTTTTTATGACAAGTAAGGTGGCCGGAGGGGCCAAAATGAAATGTATTAGTAAGGAGGATTGGTTGGAATCAAGATGAAGAAAGAGTAGGATTAGAGATTTGATCAAGGAATATTCAAAATTGGGATTATAGGGATTTAAAAAAGAACCTAAATGTGTATTTATTTTTCCATTTTGGTCCAGGATGCCAACTCACACCTTACTTGTCATAAAAAAAATTGTCAAATCAACTTTTTTTTGTGGAGTTAATGGTCAAATCTAACGTCGAGGACCAAAATGGCTGACCGATTATAGAGTGTGTTTTCCTTGAGTCATGGACCGTTATGATAGCATATGCGCATCCATGGACCAAAATGATGGTTTCCATGTTATAATTGGTAGGCCGAACATCTTTCATGATTAATTGAATTCTAATTTAATAGTTTTATAATGTTTGTACTCTGACTAAGAAAAAAAATTAATAGTTTTCTAATGTCTGTACTTTGACGAAGAAAAAAAAATTATGAATTTAAAGAAATCGCAACTAAGAAAAAATAAGAGAAATATTTAGTGCGTGAGCACTCCTTAAAGAACATAAATAATAAGTATTTACTCCCTCCGTCTCGTAATAAGTGAGTCATTTGCAAAAAAAATTATCCCAAAATAATTGACTCATTTCACTTTTTAATATAATATTAATTATATTTTCGTCCATACCAATTCATTATATTCTACTTTGAATTTATGATAATGAGGAATGCATTAATATTTGACAAGATACTAAAAACTATTTTTTTTTCTTCACTTATACATTTTTTAATATGTGTGAGATGAATACAATTTTTTTTTTTGTGGTGGTCGGAGTTTGAACCCCGACCTTGCATATATTATGCATTATTCCGATTAACTGATTAAGCTCACGAAGACAATACAAAATTCATTTATAATGAAAAGGAGGAAGTATAAAAGAACATTAATGAATTGAAAATTAAAATATTTGACTTTTTTAAAAAGATGAGCGATATTTGTACAACTAATATTAGACAACTTTGATGACAACCAATTTTCTACTCTTGTGATTGGACAAAAACAATGGAGAGAGAAAGAAGAAGAGAGAAAATAAATACACATGTGAGTACGAGAGAGTGTTGTTTTAAGAGTTGTTAAAAAGTGGTTGTATCATTTCTCTTTTAAAAAATAATTAATGCTTAAAATGTTTAGTTAACAAGAAAACAAAAAACAATTAAGGAAGAAAATTCATCCCTCTCTTTTGGCTATTGAGATTGGTATTTGAGGCAAAAAGTAGTGAGTAGTGAACAAAACCGAATGGAAAATCGAAACCAAATGAAATGAAATGACATACATAATCCTGCAAATTCAGAGGAACCAAGCTCAGAAGAAAGACACTGTCACACTCACTAGGGTTTATTCATCCATGGCGCTAACCTTCTTCGTCTTCATCTTCTTCACCTCTCACCTTCTCTCTCCCATCTCCGCACAATCCACCTCCATGGAATCGGTCCCCGATCTTCAGAGCACCATGTACACCGACGTTCACGGATTTCCTTGTGTTCGCCTGCTTAGTCTCTCTGGAACCATCGGTTGTTCAAGTAAGCCCCAATTTCACGATTCATTGTGTTTTTAGTGGTTAATTATTGTAATTTGAAGCGTTATTTGTGATTATAAGCTGATTAATGTTGTATTTGTGGTTATTTGTTAGATCCTGGGCGAGATAAGGTTGTCGCTCCAATTGTAAGATTCCAAAACGTCGATGATGTGACAGAGTTATCTTCTATATTGGTCTCATTGGATCAGTTTCCAACTCTCTTCAACAGGTATCTTTTTCATCATTTCTGTTTTTATGTTTGGATTTCAGTTGAAAAGCTGCAAATGTAGGTTTGGACCCAAAGTATCTATAGAGTTATTTTAGGATATATTAATATTAGAAACCTCGGTATATTGTGATCGAAGCTTGACTGAGTGTTTGTGTTTTCTGAGCAATTGGTGGTTCTCCCCTGTTAATGAGATAGACTCCTCCTTTTAAAGAGGTTGTCATAAGAAGGTCTTTGGTGGTGGGGAAGTTAGAAATAAGATCATGGGTCTGTGGGAGGTTATTTGCAGAATAAGTAGAAAAGTGCACCGAGATATTTGTAAGTTGATTTCGGTATTGTTCCGGGTTGGATATTGAGCAATAGAACATAGGTTGAGATAATAAAATATTTATAACAGTCCCCCACTCCCAAGCGTGAGGCCTATAATGGCGAAATGCTAAATATAATAAGTCAAGATAAAAAACCTACAACAGTCTAGGATAAAAGGTAGGTTTGGACCCAAACGTATGTTTAGTGGCAATGTGAATCCAAAAATGAGTTAGTCCTTGTTTATTGGCATGATTGTTAATGCTACTTATTCGTTTGATTTTTTAAATTATTATTTTTTTCACTTTCCCGAGTGTGAATCTTCCCTTTCAGATTATCAGCTGACCCAAGTTTTGCAAGCAAAGTTGGTGGTGTGCTAGTTGAATCAGTTACTGATTCACAGAAGAAGTTAAATGGTAAATACTATTGGTTTGCTTTAAACAAAGATAGTGTAGTATTTACTTTTTAAAGCTGCTCCCATGATAATTTTTTTTTTTTTTTTATATGTAGGATTCTCTCCAGATCAAAAGTTTCCGCTGGCTGAGTTTGCTCCTTACCACAATATCAGCTATGAATGGAACCCAATTGTACGATACGGATTTACTTTTTCTTCCAGTTTCTGGGGATATTTATATCTCATATCAACATAATTTATTTGTCCTTTTCTTTGCTTGCTTCTGCCAGTTACTTTCCGATTCTGATTCAATTACTTTTTATAGAGTGGAGTTTATAACTGATAGATGCTTTCCGGTTTCTATTAAGTTCTTTATTTTTGTGGATGTATGTTGTATCATTGTTGTTTTCAGTGTCACGGAGATAGGATAAGCCAGACAAATTAATAGGTGAAGTATGTCTTGGGTTAGGATCAGAAGCGTATAATGTTATTACTTATTAGATGTATTAGAAGATATATGGTGGGAATTTAACCAATTATCTTTTGGATATAATACTATATTAGTCTTGAGACAACATGATCGATTACTTAGAAAGATTAATTTATTTGTGTTTTCTTTTTCGTTCTACATCTACAGGGTTCTGGTATTATGTGGAAATCCTACGGTTTTCCTGTGTTTTTACTCACAGAAAGTAGCACGAAGACTCTTCAAGAGGTATCACATAGTATTTTCATTTTCTTTCTTAAACTCACAACACAAGATGCTAGTGATGGATGGTTACATTTTGAGATGTAGTTAGATATGTGGAGACAAACTTTGGAAACATGGTTCTTTCGTTTAAGTAGAAAGGGGTGTATGTATGGAATGCAACTTCTTTTGCTTGAGTAGAAAGGGGTGTATGAAATGCAAGTTAAGCAGAAGGTACACTAATTCAAGCTTAATGGTGACAATCGAAGATCAAGACATATCAAAAGTCACGAGGTCTGCATCTAAAGTGCATCATACAAAATAATGGGAAAATAGAGATATAGACCATAGGATTTAAGCTGGATAGATGAAATAAAGTAGTGCTTTGCATGTTGTTGTTATAGAAAAGTACCACTCAAGTTTGAGTAATTTTTTTTTACTGCACAACTATACATCTGTAGTTTTGTACAGGATTAAGCTAGACAAAGAGAATGTCAACTGGTAAAAACTGAAGAGAAAGTAACAAAGTAAACTTGATGTTTTAAGGATGAGAATTTTACTATTGATGATTGGACAAGCTAGACGAGATGCAATTACAAAGGAATGTGTTCGAGGAAAAGTTGGGGTAACAACAATTACAGAAAAGATGATAGAATCTCACCTTAGGTGCTATAGACATATGTGGAGACGACTTATAAAATCCCAGTATGGAGAGTAGATCAAATTCGAGTTAGTTCAATAGTTAGTCCTGCAAAAAATTGGGAAGTATTCGGTTTTAAAATAATTTGTCTTTGGACATGATATATGATACGACGTTATAACTTCATTTTATCTATATAGTCAGATCCACCGAATGGAAAAAAACTTTCGTTGTTATCAATCCATATAGCCAACCCTACCTAATGGGAAAGACTTGGCTGTTGGCTTACTTTTATATTGTTAGAGGGGTACTATTGGCTAGCCTACACAATGTACAAATTTCACTGATACAATTAGTTTAATTAACATTAATTTTATAGTGCACTGATATGAATCTTATTATTGTTTATATGAACATTATGAAGATTAATTCTCTTTCACGTTTGTGCAGTTTGTATTAAAAGGTGAGGACAAAAAGAAAGCTTATACATCTAATGTGGCTGAGTTTGATCTGGTGATGCAGGTATGCTCCAGATTTTTGTAAACAATTATTGTTTTCTGGCATATGAAGCAAAATGTTTCATTGTTTGCATTTTTCTTTTTTGATTATCTTGGATTAGACAATGAAATCTGGGACACATGATTCAGAGTCTTGTTTAAATGAAGGAACTTGCCTCCCTTTAGGTGGATACAGGTGAAGTTTCTTATTCTACTCTATAAATTCTGCAAAAACCTGTGGATGAGACTTTTTTTTGGGTGGGAATAAACAAGTGGTCAAGGGTGGCTGCCCCCTGTTTAGAACAAGATTTCCAGGAAAAAAAAACTGCGAATAGGATTTGTATTGCAGGGTTATGATATGATATTATTGAATGACATATGTAACTGTAAATCGCATGTTGCATTGTTGCTGCAAAACTAGATACCTGGTCAATCATGCAAGACAGTGAACAACTGAACATGGATAAAAATTTAAGATTCCTCCTACAAAATCTGAGTCTCAACAGTAATCCTTTTGTAAGAGTATATAGAATAAATTGCCATATATAAAATACAGTCAGCTGCTAGATTATATTCGCCATGAAGAAATACACGAGGCCAGATATCCTTATGAATGTAGCATCACATCGTTCACATAGTAGAAATGGGTTGTCCTGGATCTAGATTAAGAATATATTATCACCCGCTTCTCACTTTGCAGAGAAATTTAAAATCTTAGCATTGTTATGGTTGATGTTGACTTTGTGCATGTTTCATATGAAAGACAGTGTTTGGTCAGCTCTTCCTCCAATCAACAATTCATCCTCAAAACCGTCTAAGCCCATTATATTGACAGTAGCCTCTATGGATTCTGCTTCCTTTTTCCGAGACAGAAGTCTTGGTGCAGATTCACCTATTTCTGTAAGTGCAATTGCATTTGCTACAGCATACTGTTTTTCTTTTCTTCCGGATGAAATAAGTGCTTATGTTCCAAAATCAAAATATATTCTAACACACCAACTACTTTACAGGGCTTAATTGCATTACTGGCAGCAGCCGATGCACTTTCTCATTTGGATGGTATTGGTGACCTTAGTAAGCAGGTGCGTACAATGGAGTTTTCAGTTTCTGGACTGTTCGTGACTGATATGTTTATGGACTCGATTAGTGATAGGAAGCGGCTCGATTTTAGGAGAGGGAGTAACTAAAATTGGAGGGGAAGTTAGTTAGAAGAGAGAGAGAAGACATCTCAGATATGTTTATACAGGGAAAATCCGAGGAGAAAGGGTTATGGGAATTCCATATCAGCTGTTCCGCTTATAGGCTGGGGCCAAAGATGTTCACTATGGCCATAGTAATTCGTTCTTACATTTTCTTAACTGTTCTTCAAGTTTTCACTTTGTCCAAAAGTGCTTGATGGGAACTGTTCCTTCCAATAGCGTAATTTTGTTAATAGTCATAAAGCTTTGACTTGTTATAGTTTCCCTGTGTGCCTTTATGGTTTTATTGACCTTGAAGATCTCTTTGTGGGGAAAAATATTCTGGTTGGTCACTGTTTCTTAATCATTGGTTCACTAGGCTTGTGAGATAATTATCTACCATCCTTTCCAGTTTATTGTGATGGGCTTGTGAATTGTGATTAAATTTTGTTGTTTAGAATGCAATAATTGCACCAATGGCAGATAACCTCGTGCACTCCCCTTTTTCCGTTTCAACACAGTAAACTCCTGGCGTTTCTTCTCCCCTCATTTCTTTTGGGTTTCCTATTTAGAAGAGCATAAATGCATCACATTTATCATTATTTTATCATGTAGTCATATTACAGGTTTCTATTGTATGGTGTTTCTTGCTTTCGAATTTACAGTTAGATGTCCCTTGGATTAATTGGTGCAAGTTGCCCTTACTCAATATATTTGTTTATGCAATAATTATCAGAATTGCTTTTTAAAACCTTTGTGTAGGATGCAGTTGGATAAGCTTTGAAAATAAAAATGACAAGAAAGCACTTATGATATATGCATATAAATTTATTCAAAAGCTACGATTTCTAGCTTTTTTTAATAAAAAAAACTTCTGGTTATGATAAACAAAGTTTAACATTTTCCTAATTCAGGAAAGTGTTATTTATTTTAAAAAAATGAACAAGCAGGCTTATAAACTCGAGAACCAAGTAGTTTCCGACATGTTGTTACTGCTTCTCTGAACTTTATTGCTGATAGTTTCATAAACTCAATGCAGCTTGTTTTTGTAGTTTTCACTGGAGAAGCATGGGGCTATCTTGGAAGTAGGAGATTTTTGGTAGAGCTCGACGAGCACTCAGATGCTGTTCATGGCCTTAATCACTCATTAATTGAAAAGGTACTCTGTGTTCCTAGTAAATATGAAAACTGAGTAGTATTGGAGGGTGACCTGATGCACAGTATTTAAATTTATATGCCAGATTGTTTTTAAATGCCTCCTCTGGAATTGCTTTAAATGCTAACAACCTGACTTATGCTTTTGTGGTGTGGTGTTTCACAGGTCCTTGAAATTGGTTCTGTTGGAAAGGGACTCAGTCAAGGGGCTACAAACTTTTTTGCTCATGCAGAAGGGGTGAGATGATCGATCTGTTAAATATGTGCACACACACTAGTTCCCTTTTGCAATTTTAGTTGGATATAATGCATTGTGTTATATAATTTGAGTGGGCACCATCTGAATTATAGTGTTGTATTAATGCATTGTGTTATATAATTTGAGTGGGCACCATCTGAATTATAGTATTGTATTGTTTCAAATCTTCTTATGACTAACGCTGCATCATTGCAGGATTCTTCTGCCACAAATCAGATCATGGTTGCCCTGAAACACGCACAAGAATCACTGCTATCTGAAGACATACGGATCGCATCTGCAAGTGCCTCAAATCCTGGGATACCTCCAGCATCTTTAATGACCTTTTTGAACAAGGTTTTGGATACTGCACTTTTCTTAAATTTAATTATTGAAGTCGTTTTTTTGATAAAAAAAAGAGTTTAGGTGAGTTGGTTTTTTAAAGACAGTGATCTTTAATATAATGTTTTTTAGAGTCGCTTTCAATCATCACAATTTCAGATATTTGCTTGAGATCAATTTGATATAAATCACACATACTGTCCTTATTTGGATATATAGACGCTCAATACAATCTTGTATTTAATGTTCCACAAATCAAGTGTTAACTCGCCGAGTTTACCGAGTTTACGTTTTTAGGTACCAAAATCGTGTCAACTCGGAGGTAAACTCGATTTCTGGTAAAATTGGAATTTTGACGAGTTTGACTCGAGTTAACTCGGGTAAAATTGGGTAAACTCGAGTAAGATCGGAATGTAAGTCTAGTTTTTTTTGGATAGTTTTATCAACAGCTTTAGGAACTTAGGAAACTTGCCTGTTTGGATGGTTACGACTTAAGAGACGTATGACTTTGCAAGTTTATTTTGTACTTTGATGTTTAGTTGGACATAATGCTTTATTATGGTGGTTGAAAACCTTTATAATTTAGTCATATTTTGCACTATTGGACTATTTACCATATTATATTAGTTTACATATGTCATGTAAATAATAAATTTTATTTAATTTTAATCTTAGGTAAACTCGTACGAGTTATCGAGTCAAGTTTACCTAGGCAAAACGAGTTGTGGTAAACTCTCGAGTTGTAAAACCTATGCAAGCATTATCACATTTTGATTAAGCATCAATGTATAAACTCCATATTTAAATGATGGGGGTGCTATCATGGGCACATCACACTAACATGCTAAAAAATGCGGAAAAAAACCCTCTGCATCTACATCTGTAAGCTGCACAACAGGTGCCTTTAACTAAATTATTAATGTGCCATGTTGACTCGTATTATTTGTATTAATTGTACCATTGTTGAATCACATAATTTATCAATGCATATTTCAATGCATGTATTAATGTACTACCTTGAATCACATAATTGATATTGGCATTTATCGAATTCCATAGTATCCCACTGTTCATTATTTTTCTTCTTTTGTTCTTTCCTCATATTTTATCAGAATCCCGGAATCTCTGGTGTCGTGTTAGAAGATTTTGACTCTTCCTTTGTCAACAAGTTCTACCATAGTTATCTCGATGATTTATGTGAGTTAACCTATGACCCTGGCATTACTTTTTGCTTACTTTTTTAATAGCATTATTTTTTTCTTACTTGTTTGACTTATTCTAGTCTTTCATGGCTATTTCCCTTGTCATATGCCTTCTCATTTGTATGATTAAATGCAGCAAATGTGAACTCATCGGCTGTAGCTGCTGCTGCTTCTCTTGTTGCCCGAACCCTTTACATACTTGCTAGCGAAACTAATGATGTACAAAATTCAACTTTGGCTGCTATAAATGTAAATGTCTCACTTGTTGAACAACTTGTTGGTTGCCTGTTGGGCTGTGATCCTGGTCTTTCGTGTGAGTTGGTGAAGAAATATATCTCGCCCGCTTCAACCTGTGCAAGCAATTATGTTGGTGTTATCTTAGACGAACCTTCTTCCACACCTAATCCTGGATACATTAATGACGTTCCTAGGTTCATCTGGAATTTTCTAGCCGACATAACTTCTATCCCCAAGGAGAATAGTAGCTCAGGTTGTCAACAGGGTTGCAGTGGTGATGAAGTTTGCATTAAGGCAGAGACCGATGGAAAGGGAGTTTGTGTTCTCTCTACAACTAGGTATTTTCTTGTCTAAATGTACTTTATGGATTTAGTAAACGGATATGCGTTTCTTGGTCCTGAATTTAGGATACATCTGTAGTTTCTTATTGGTATTCTTTTCCAGGATTAGGCATGCTTGCTATCATTTGATGTTGTGCTTCTACCCCTATAATTGAATTGAGGTTTACAGCACGAATAATTGGATAAGTAATGCATTTATTTTTTTATGGGGACACAACTGAACCATGTATGGAACGGAAAACTCCTCCATGTCCCGATCCTGAGTCCAACTTACGTTAAAATGAAACTTGGATGTATACCCGATTTGTTTCACTATTTCTGCCTAACCATGATTCCCATAAAGTATAACCCATGGTTGTTTTCAGACTAGGATAATGTCTAAATATTTTTACCTTTTAAATTGAATATTTGATATTTCACGAAGCAGATAAAATCTGACAATGCTTGTGTAAAATGTGATTCTGGCTAATTTCAAATCACATGTTTATAAATTATAATTATGTTAGATTGACTTTCTACACATACACGCTCACAAGTTCTCACCTTCATGTGCATGCATACTTACCACACTTGATAAAATTTGGATCAACCCAGTTGATTATATGTCATTATTGGCACCTTTGTTAAGTTTGCTCATGTGACGTACATAGTTGGGGTAGACTTCATACTCTTCATGTTTAGGCTGTTCATGTGTTATATGCCTGCTTCCATTTTCCTGGTACTGCACTTGCGAACTTGACATGATTACATGGCTAAGTTGATGCAGTGTAATTTAATATTGATGTAAAATCTTTTGCAGGTACGTTCCAGCATATTCAACGCGGTTATCATTTGAATCAGGAGTATGGAGTGTTTTGCCCCCTAATTCCTCAGACAAAATGGGGGTCGTAGATCCAGTTTGGACAGAAAGTAACTGGAATACATTAGGCATTCGGATCTACACAGTCCAAATTGCTGCTTATGACCGGGTTGTTCTGTTTGGGGGAATGGCTCTTACACTCTTGGCATACCTTGGAATAGCAGTTACAAGAACTTTCGTTGCCAAAGCGACAAAGAGGGATTGACACTATTATTTATGAAATCTAACTACTAAATTTTGTGAAACTAGGGCAAAATTAAATAGGTTGATAGGAAAATTACTAGTTTCTGGAAAATTTGTAAGGATGCGAATTATTTAGGCCACATTCTTGTGCTTGTGAATTTATCTGCAACAAGACCTTTTTTTATCACTTGTAGTTAAGTGTTAGGAAATGTAATGAAAACAAAAAGTAAAAAGCTTGTTGTGTTTGTGTTGTGTTGTGTAATTATGTAGTCCTAGTTAGTGAGCAGCAGCGTAATTTTTAATTTAATCCTTGTTAAATTATTAAAGTTCAGTTGAGCTAATTAATTGAATTGCGACACCAAAGTATAGTAGATGTAACGTTTAACTTGATTTTCTAAACATTAATCAATACATACTTTAGCAGAAATAGACATCAAATATACGAGATGTTACCCAATATTTCTGAACAATAGAAGTTTCAATCGATCCGATATTTGATTTGAAATTAATTTTCATATATTGTCGGTGTTAAAGTTTTTATGTTGCTAATCAATCACAAATCATTATTTTTAGGGCGATTCAACAATTGTGAATTGTGATTGACTATTGGTGCATATGAATTAAATCTATTTTATTTTGATCAAACCTTCTCAATGTCTTGATTAAATTGAAAAGGCTTAAGCCTCTTAATTAGCCGTTCTTTTCTTCTTTTTGTACAACGTTCTCCAAAGTTCTAGTAGACGTGCTTACTCTTTCTTCATTGAAATCGAATGGCTGAAAGCAGACTTGGAAATAGGCTTCAAACTCCAAAGCATTTGTATTGAAAGGCATGAAAGGTGACACGGTCACTCTAAGGCCCTAAATAGATTTTGGGTCTTGCTAACCATTGCTCTGAATGGTTAAGGAAGCCAAAAGTAGCATGTTTGTATTGGTTTCAACAACATTTTGACTTTTAAAAAGTTTAATTTATTATTTTTCACTATTTTTCAATACTATATTTCTATTTTTATCCCCTTATCCAATGCTCCAAGGACAATGGTTAACATTCTCCATAAATTTTAGTGTTAGTTTTTTTTTTTTAGGAATAGTGTTAGTTGAAATCGAAACATAATTGAAACTGGTCAATAATATTTGATCACACTATTTTCAATAATGTTTGGTTCCACTTTTAGATGAGAGATTAGCAAAAGCTACGCTTTGCAACTTTATCACAAAGTCTTCTTCATGAATCAAAACATAATTGATTTTGACATATTTACTTGCTTTTAAATAGAACTAGTTTTTTTTTTTTTTTTTACATTTAATTAGT
>Ga0228710_1006573_pt1 | contig 17559 bp, 12 predicted proteins | sample MedpolnodulmetaG_FD_177995 | JGI IMG/M metagenome (GOLD analysis project Ga0228710, IMG submission 177995) | Root nodule microbial communities from Medicago polymorpha collected in Santa Monica, California, United States - pink nodules | ecosystem: Host-associated > Plants > Roots > Nodule...
GTAAAAAAATTCTAACTGTCCCACATAGGTAAAAACTTCAGCAGTACCAATTAGAAAGAATTGAGGTAACAACCAAAACACACTCATGCTATTTGGTTGCGGGTAGTGATCGCGTCTCCTTTTTTCAACTAATGCAGCTGAAGCCATAGCAAATGATTGAGATGAAAAGCCCAACTCCCATTCGTTGTAATGATGTGATGCCACGGTGATGGCCGGTAAATTTGAGGAGAAATGGGATTATGAATCTCTCATAGAAGGGTACAAGTATGAGACCATTGATGGCAGCAAAGACAGGGACAGAACCTGTTGGGATTTCGAAGTTGTTTCCTAGTTTTCTATTCATGATGCTGGCTTGACTAAGAAAGAAGGTTGACATTTGAGCGAAAGAAATAGCAAGAGCAATGGTAGAGGCCGATACTGGAAGGATTTTAATGAATGATTTGAATTCTTCGACTTGTGTCACTGTGCATACGCTCCATCTGTTGCTAACTGTGTCTTTTTCTGTTATAACTGCTGCTTTGTCAAAAAACCTGCAAAATTAATTTGCTCCAATCTTATTCTCATATGCCAAGGTTAAATTAATTAACATCACACTTAACTATGTAATTTCGATCATACATTAAGCTGAGTTTATCAGACTAAACAAAGTCAACAAATATGAAAATTAGATCATCTAACCACAACAATTTCACACATTCATACGATCAGTACATTTAAGGTCATTTGATCCAGATTTGACGGTTTAAATGTCTAGCTCGTTGTTTTTATTTAAAATCAAATTCTACATTGAAATCTGGATTGTTCAGCCTCATACCAACGGCAATAAATGTGCTCACAACGTGCTAGAGGTTAAATTCTATATTGCCTTGTGATATATTTTGCTATGAGGAGTATCCATGGATTGAATTGCTAGAGTTTAATTGAAGGTGTAATTGTAGTGAGATGAAATGAAAAGTAACACTAATTTTACATTTTATATATGTTAGCAGAGTGGAAGAAAGCGTCTCAATCAGGCAGGGTCATTTTTATTTGGGTTACAATTGATTTATGGCTGTAAACAAATAATGTAGGCTGGCTGGCACAAACTTTGTTAACAAATGGAAGCTCCACAAGCATTTAGGGTATTAATTATAGGCTAAAATGTTGTTCTGGTCCCTTAACTTTTTTTTAGTATCGTTTTGATCGCTTAAGTAATAAAAAGTCCGTTTAGATCACTTAAATCCTTGTCCGTTACATGTTTTAGTCCCTTCCGTCAAAAGGTTAACCCCAAATGTTTGTCAAAATACAAACCATTGAATTGTGGAGATCTATTTTACTATCACCACCTCATTTTCTTTTTCTTCCCTTTCTTCGTATTATTCTCGCTTCACCTTCATCATCTTCATTAATGTTTTCCAAATATACCCAGAATAAAATAAAAAAAATCTCCCATAAATTAAACACAACTAATTTGAAATTGTTGAGTGCTCATCCTCTCCTCTTTCACTCTCGTCCTCTTCTTCCTCCTCCACCCATAAATCCCCAAATTATTGCCAATATCTCTTCTCAACATAACAGCACAAACCCAATCATTAACAATCTCTTCTACCTCATTTGTGTTTGCTTTATCAATTTATCTTCTTGTTTTCAAAGCTTCCAAGCTAAACTATATTATCTTTCTTCCAGAAAAATAAAAAAATCAAATATTAGAAGAAAATAGTGAAAAGAGGAGAAGAGACCTGAAACATATTTGATTCGAATTTGAAAGAAATTATCAAAAGGATTCGAATTTGACCGTTGTTGAGGGTAAATTTTTGTTTTAGAATGATTTGTGTTTGTTAAGTGATTATTGCTTTGAACCAGATGACATGATTTATGATTGTATACAATTGGGATTTTGGGGTTTTTGATTTTATTTTCTAGACATGGAGTGGTGTTGAGGATGATGATGGAGGAAGTCTTTCCTTTTTTTTTTCCTCTTGATATATTTGATGAATGTTTATGAAGATGAAGAAGATGACCAAGAGAACTTTGGAATTTGGACCAATAATTTGATTGTCACATTGTAGTTTTCTTTCGCAATGGTCAGATTGCCGTTGACTGATCATTTTTATATTTATAGTACGGGGCCTTCTACTGTCCGTCTCAACAAAAAAACGGTTAATTTCTGTTTTTTAAAACACAAAATCATTTTTTTAAGCTAAAAATAAATTAAAATAATATTATGTAACTTTCTTTGTAACTTTAAAATATATTTTTTCTGGATTTATTGTGAATATTATAGTCAAATGCATAATATTTAGGTACAATATTAAAAAATCATTTAAAAAATTATTTCAAGAGCCAAAAATTAAACCAATATTATTTTTTATTTTTTTGTCAAAGTTTTTTTTTTGTGGTGATTTTTTTGTCAATGTTAATATTATTTTAGTCTATTTGTAGCTTTTTTTAAGAAAATTGTTTTAAAAGGTTTTTAAGGAATAAACCCATCATTTTAAAGACAACTGAAATAAACCAATTGTTTGAGTAACTCGGGTTGCACTTGTGTACCGTAGTGGGTTTAATGATATATAACATTAGTCAATAAAATTGTGCCACGTGACACACCCTTTTTTTGAAAAAAAAATCAAGTAACACGACGTGAGAGAGAGAAAAAGAAAGAATAGACCTTTTTTCAAAAAAAAAAAACAAAACAGACTCATTCCTCTTCCTTAACCACTATCATCATCATCAACTTTCTTGAGATTTTTTTACAACATATATTTTCAGTTTCTTTCGTTACAGCAGAATAACGAAAATTCTCTATAGATTTTTACACTATTTCAGATTTTTTCACAAATTAATAACAACAATCTCATCATAACAATTTTTTTCATTATCGTCACAATTCAAAAAATTCCAAATCAACCTACTTTTCAAGAGAAAACTGAAAGAACATTTGTTGTTTTTATTAGTCTTAATCTCTACAATAACAACCTTCAATGAATCCCAAAATTCATTTCAAATCAGATTTGAAAAAAGATTGTGAAGGCAAGAGGAATAATTGACGGCAACCGATGGCATAGTTGTGGTCGACGGTGGAGAGGAGGACGGCGGCAGAGAGGCAGAGAAAAGTTGATGGTGGGTGGTGGGTTCAGAAGTGAGGTCGCAAGGAGAAGGAGAAGAGGAATGGAATGGTTCTGTTCTCTCTTTTCTCTCTCACGTCATATTGCTTTATTTCAGCTTTATTTGATTTTATTTTCTTTTAAAAGGTGTACCACGTGGCACAGTCTTATTGGTCAATGTTATATACCATTAAACTCACTATGGTACGCAAGTGCAACCCTAAGTAACTCATCGTTGTACAACGATGTCAAGGTCAATGAGACTCATTTCACAAAATAGTTAAAAAAAATTCACTTTCCACTACTTTTTTAGAATAAAATGATGTCAAGTAATTCCAAATCAAAATTTTAAGATAACGTATTTAAAAGTTAAAACACCTGAACTCCTTCCACCAAGAGATTAACAAATTCTGGTGAATTTATATATAGCAAACGATATTTGTTTTTCCCGTGGAATTTGTGAAGCTAAAATTTGGCACTTCTACTCTTCTAGATCACTTTTGTTGGCACCACATTTTCCTATAATACACTAATTTTATTTTAATGAAATGTGGTTCTATTTTTGGTCAAAGAAATTTTGCGTGACAGAATAGTATCTTCGGTTAAGGTGGAGAAAATATTAAAACTCAAAGAAAACTTAAAAAAAAAAATTACATTTAGCTTCATCCAAAATTGCTAGTTTCACTTGAACCTAAAACCCACATATCCAAAATATTTGCCCTTTTTTATAAGACCTCTCTGGTATTTTTAACAACATTAATTATTTTTTTACCAACATAACCCTATTTATTTTACGTCTTTTTCTTCAATCAACATTAAATATTATGTTGAAAACATAAGCTAACCCTCTCTCTTTTTTAAAGGATAAAATTGTAAAAATAATTGTAATTACAAACAAATTTAATATCATTACCAACTTTCTTAATTATCATGATTTGACTAAAATGGTCCTATATTTAGGGACATAGGTAGTATTCATATTAAAATAATTTCAAATTTGTTTTTCCTTATATTCGCTAAATTATTATCAATTTGATGTATAAGAAGAGTTTGATGGTCCTCCAAAAAAAAGAGTTTGATTAACAGTTTATGTAATGTTATCAAAAGTGCTAGCAATACACACCCTGCAATTTTTTTGGTTAAAATGTATATCATAAAAAATTTAATCAATAGAAGGTGGTGTGTTGCTAACATTATTACACATAACCGGTAATATATATGTTCTGTTTTTGTAATTTGAAGATCATTTGAATTATTATGTTTGATAATTTGTTTATAAGAATTTCAATCATACATAAAATAAAAAACACCAAATTTAGTTTTGCATAATAGATTACAAGCAGAGGAATACACTACCATTACTTCTCTTAAATATGAATCCTCCTTCATGGTTGTGTGTGCTGGACGTTGCTGAATTCAACCGTGTTCTCATCTCTCACAGATGATTTTTTCCCATTGTGATAAATAGCCACCATCAAATAAACCAAGAAATTGACAGCATTGAGAATTGTCAATATCCAGAAGAACCAATCCAACTTGCTTTGATTAAGATCATTCCTTAGCCACCCTTTCCCTTGTCCCCCAGTTGCAGCAACAATAATCTTCACCAAAGCAGTATTTAACCAACTTCCAATTCCAATCTCAGACAAAAACATTGCACTACTAATACTTTTTGTCCCGTCCGTTGCCTCATCGTAAAAAAATTCTAACTGTCCCACATAGGTAAAAACTTCAGCAGTACCAATTAGAAAGAATTGAGGTAACAACCAAAACACACTCATGCTATTTGGTTGTGGGTAGTGATCGCGTCTCCTTTTTTCAACTAATGCAGCTGAAGCCATAGCAATGATTGAGATGAAAAGCCCAACGCCCATTCGTTGTAACGATGTGATGCCACGGTGGTGGCCGGTAAACTTACGGAGAAATGGGATAATGAATCTCTCGTAGAAAGGTACAAGTATGAGACCATTGATGGCACCAAAGACAGGAACAGAACCTGTTGGGATTTCGAAGTTGTTTCCTAGTTTTCTATTCATGATGCTGGCTTGACTTAAAAAGAAGGTTGACATTTGAGCGAAAGAAATGGCAAGAGCAATGGTAGATGCCCATACTGGAAGGATTTTAATGAATGATTTGAACTCTTCCACTTGTGTCACTGTGCATACACTCCATCTGTTGCTAAGTGTGTCGTTTTCTGTTATAACTGCTGCTTTGTCAAAAAACCTGCAAAATTAATTTGCTCCAATCTTATTCTCATATACCAAGATTAAATTAACTAACATTACGCTTAGTTATCTAATTTCGATCATAAATTAGGTTTAGTTTATCACACTAATAAAGCCAACAAATATGAAAATTAGACCATCTAACCACGAGAATTTGACGCATTCATACAACTTGTACATTTGTGGTCATTTGATCAAGATTGACGGTTTAAATTGTAAACTCGGTCTTTTTTTGTTTAAAATCAAAATCTATATTGAAATTTTGATTGTTCAGCCTCGATCCAACCGTCATAAATGTGCCGACAGAATGAATGCGTCAGATTTATTACATTAAAAAGTCAACAAATATGAAAACTATACAACATAACCACTACAATTTCACACATTCACACGATTAGTACATTTGAGGTCATTTGATCAAGATCGACAGTTTAAATTTCTAGCTCGATATTTTTTATTTAAAATCAAATTCTACATTGAAATCTGGATTGTTCAACCTCATGGCAACGGTAATGAATGTGCTGACAACGTGCATGCGTGAGATTTCCTATTGTGAGGAATCCAAGTTTTAAACAATTTCTTTTCTTTTTATTTTTGAAAATAAATGACTTTTATCAATGATACAATGATAGATGTATATCTTCCATCCAAATGATGTTGAGCTCCTCTAAGGCATATTGGGCCAGAGCAAGGGTCGTCTGATTTCCTGCCCTTCCTATATGTCTAAAATTACACCCTGCAAATATTCTACCATTTTCCTTAATCCCTATAACTATGTTTCTCAGGTATAGTTTCAGGGTATCATGTGTCAAATTGAATAATGTGTTGAGCAAGCAATAAAATAGTGTGGCAATGCTTAAATCTAATTTCATTTTTCATAGCTTGGAAGCATGGTTTTAGGAAAACGCAGTACAAGCATATAAAATCCTAAAACAATCCTAAAATTCTAAAACATGTGCCTTGATACTTAGGAACTATATTTTTGAAATTAAAGATAGTGAAACCAAATATGATATACTAAGTGCATTTGATCACTAATTTATTTATTTTTTGGAAGAAAAAATCCCTGATTTATTAACTAACCTGTATTGTCGTGTGTGAGGAAGCTTGCGAGCGCCAATAATATCAGAGTGTGTGGTCTCAACCTCGTAGAGAGTAGGCTCATTTTCTACGGAGACTCCTCTTTGATGTTTCTTGACGGAGGCTACAATAACCTGAAGAAACCTAGTAAACGGGCTTCCCATAGGCTTTTGGAAACGGTAATACCGTACACCAGCAGCTAGAACAACGATAGATAAAACCGTTGTTATTGTGGGTATTCCAAAACCCCAACCCCACCCTAGTTTATCTTGTGCATAAACCAATATCGTGATTCCAAGAAGAGCACCCATGTTGATAGCAAAGAAAAACCAATTAAAGAAAGCATATTTCTTTTGGACTTCTTTTTCATCTCCCTCGTCAAATTGGTCTGCTCCAAATGATGATACACAAGGTTTGATTCCTCCTGTACCCAAGGCAATAAGGCCAAGTGCACCGTACAAGAAGGAGATTTGGCCTTGACTTGCTTCCTTGCATGGTTTCGCCAGACATTTCTGCGGGCGCAGTGTGTCGAAAGAGGCCGACATTGTCAGTAAAACCATCCCCTGTGACAAAATTCACAAAATAATAAACATCAATATTTGCATTTAAAAGTTGAAACTTAAATTAATGAGTAAAATCATTTTTTGAATTTTAAATTATACTCTGTCAAGCTAATGCAGACCATCCTCTCCTAGAATTAGTTGAAAATTGTTAAAGTGGTAACAATCCTTGTATGATCAGTTGGCTTAGTTAGAATCATTGTTTGAATTTTATCCTATACTAGTTATTATGGTTCAGAACAAAAGTCAAAAACTATGATATCTTCAGTTGATTTGAATTACTTCACTCTAGAGAATGATGATTTTCACAAAAACTAAGATTACTTCACTAATGTTTAAAATTTAGTTACCACGGCATAGATGGCTGAGAAAACAATGATAGTTTTGAAGCGACCCAAATAAGCATCTGCTAAAAATGCTCCAAATAGGGTGAGGACATAGGCAGCTCCAATCCAGTCTGTGACATGAGTAGCAGCATCTGGAAGCGATTGATGCATTTGAAATACCAAGTAAGCCGTCATATTCACTGCAATCGCAAAGAACGCCAACCTCTCTATCACCTCATTCACTGAAAGATCATCAAAAAGTGCCAAGTTAATACATACCATATAATACATTGTGATGATTCTGTATAATTTCATAATGTAGTATTTAGTTCATACTTATGATGAAGGGAGCTGCCTTCCATCCTCCAGTTGTTCTTTTATCAGCAATCCTACCATGCCGATCCACACGACCATTGCTTACCAAGCTACTCGATTCCATTTCCTCCTGTTTTATAAAATTCAAAAACAATCTTACATAACATGAAAAATGTGTAATTATTTATATAATACATTCAAATAAAGTAAACAAATATTGCCTTGTGATATATTTTGCTATGAGGAGTATCCATGGATTGAATTGCTAAAGTTTAATTGAAGGTGTACTTGTTAGTGAGATGAAATGAAAAGTAACACTATTTTTGCATTTTTATATATGTTAGCAGAGTGGAAGAAAGCGTCTCAATCAGGCAGGATCATTTTTATTTGGGTTACAATTGATTTATGGCTGTAACAAAAACAAAATAATGTAGGCTGGCCGGCACAAACTTGGTTAACAAATGGAAGCTCCACAAGCATTTAGATTAGGGTATCAATAATATTAAATGGACCAATAATTTGATGGTGACATTGTAGTTTTCTTTCGCAATCATGGTCTGATTGCCGTTGACTGATCCTTTTTGTATTTATAGTATGGCCCTTCTACTGTCCGTCTCAAAAAAAAACGGTTAATTTCTGTTTTCTAAAACACATAAAATCATTTTTTTAAGCTAAAAAATCATTAAAATAATATTATGTAACTTTAAAAAAAAAATTTCTGGATTTATTGTGAATATTATAGTCAAATGCATAATAATTTAGATACAATATTAAAAAAGTATTTAAAAATTTATTTCAAGAGCCAAAAGATGAAGCTAGTATTTATTTATTTTTTTGTCAAAGTTAATATTATTTTAGTCTATTTGTAGTGTTTGTTTTAAGAAAATTGCTTTAAAAGGTTTTTAAGAAATAACCTCATCGTTTTAAAGACAACTGCTATAAAACCAATGGTTTAAAAAATTATAATATGAATGTATCTATGAGCCGAGTTCAGACTTCATAGTACAATGATGTCAAGGTCAATGAGACTCATTTCACAAAATAGTTTTAAATTTTGCATTTTCCACCATTTTTTTAGAATAAAATGATGTCAAGTAATTCCAAATAAAAAATTCAAGATAAAGTATTTAAACGTTAAAACACCTCAACTCCTTCCACCAAGAGATTAACAAATTCTGGTAAATTTATATAGCAAAATATATTTGTTTTTCCTGTGAAATCTGTGAAGCTAAAATTTGGCACTTCTATCACTTGTGTTGGCACCACATTTTCCTATAATTAGCCAATGTACACTAATTTAAGAGTCAAAATTGTTGAGTAGAGATAAGACGACTATGGTGTTTTATTTTTAATGAAATGTGTTGCTATTTTTTGTCAAAGAAATTTTGCGTGAGAGAATAGTATCTTCATTTAAGGTGGAGAAAATATTAAAACTCAAAGAAAACTCACAAAAAATTACATTTAGCTTCATCCAAAATTGCTAGTTTGACTTGAATCTAAAACCCACATATCCAAGACATGACGGACTAGTGTTTAAATATGATTTATTTATTATTCAACGAAATACATGTTGAATCAAATACATGGAAGGATGAATACTTACCGTATAGCGTATGAAGTATGAACTCTGATCCTCTAGAGTGTTTAGTTACTTTGATCTTCCTGTTTGTGAGAGACCATTTTTCATTAGTAAAATGCAAGTAGTTTATAGTAGTACATTTTCATTACAATTACAGCTTTTCATTGTTTTTAGAAACAGCTATTTGGATTACAGCGATTCTATTTTTGGAAAATCTATTTGAATTATAGTCAGTTCATAATGTATGACAGAGCTGTTGATGGAGATTAAATAGAAAGACATTAATTCATTATCTACCATCCTTTATTTCGACTGACTACTACTTTATTTTCATACTTCGTTTTTCTAGTGAATCTCAATGGCGATAATGACGTCTTCCTTTTTATTTATCAATTTTTGGTATCTGATCTTGATTTATTTATTCATTCCTGAAAATACGAAAAAAATAAGGACAATCTCGTATTTTTCTTACTCTTATTAAGTTAATCAAGCTGAGGCTAAAGTTACATTTAAAAAATCTTTCCTATTTTCATGAACAACAAAAAAAAATCTTTTCTATATATAGGTGTATTTTAATTAAGAGGAGTGATATTTGTACAACTAAAATTAGACAACTTTGATGATAATCAATTTTCTCCCTTTGTGATCGGACAAAAACAATGAAGAGAGAAAGAAGAAGAGAGATAATAAAAAACAAATGTGTGTATGAGAGAGAGTTATTTAAAGAGTTGTCAAAAAGTGTTGTACAAATATCATTTCTCTTTAATTAATGTTATTTTCACAAATTCAAAAATAGTTTTGGTTAATAATCAAATTTCAAATATACCCCCATTCACACAAAATTTAAATATATCCTTATTTTGTGTTATCAATTCTTAGGTGGAATAATTATTGTTCAGATTTTACTTATCTTCTGACCGAACTCTATATTACTATAGTCTATTTCCTTTAGAAATAAGAGGGTTAACAAAAATAAATCCTTATATTTATTTAATTTAACGGTAAATTACACTAACATCCCTCAAGGTTTCTCTAAATGACACAGACACCCCTCTAGTTTTATAATAGATATTAATCTCCCCTAAGTTCTTTTAAAGTAGTTAAATACCTCCCTTTAATGATTAACACTGTTTGCTAACTGTTAAAAGTCAAAACAAACAACTTTTCTGTAGCGTAAAAAAATATATCTTCGATTCCATGGAGGAAGACGATTTCATTTGATTTAGCTTTAAAGCAGATTAAAATATAGTAACATAAAAATAAATTATTATTGAATCATGTTGTAATTGCAACAGTAAGGAACCAATTTGGAAGAATGGAGACAATATCCCTTATTATGATTCTACATCTTGTTTCTTCTCCACCCATTTGAGCACGTGATTATAGAGTCACATATTCCTTATTTTACTTTTTTATTTCCATCGTTTCATGATTCTAGTTCTATATCTTGATTTCAAGTTATTTGATTTTTCTCCTTATTTTCTTTTTGCTTTTCATTACCACCGTTACATAGTTTCCTCCTGGAAAAAATGGGAATTTATATTGATTTGTCTGTTTTATTATTGTTAAAAAGTGGATGGTGAGAACTTTGCCAATTGCCACGATGGATCGATTTTAGCAATAGATAACATGTAAATCTTAAAAGTGAAAGAAGGGGTTTCATTGTCTTTAATTGATTGAAAATTGTTTTAACGGAGGATGGATGGAGATAACAGCAGGGGGTCTTGATGTTGAGTGAGAAAATAGAGGGAAGGTGGGATGTAATTAGATAAACCTCAATGGTGGTCAATGTAATTTACCCTTAATTTAATCAAAGATGTATATTAATGTTCATGTGAGTGTATTGGTTGGGAGATTCAAGGTAAAATACAGGGGCTTAGATCTGAACCTTGAATTCTCCACTTAATGAATATTTAGTCACTAAACTATTTGACAAAAAAATATGTATATTGGTAACGTAAACCTCTTTGATTTGGACGAAAAAACCATTTTATTGTCTAAAAAATACATTTTTTAACTACTAAGTTAGTTTAAATAATTAGTAAAAAAAAGTTAGTTCAAATTAATGAGTATCGTATAATCATTTTAAAACCCAGACATAAAAATAAAACCACCTTTCTCTTTTCATGTTTCCTGCTGATTTGTCCAAGAATTGTAAGGATCTTACTTTGAAAAATGTTGTCTAAAACTCAGACATAAAAATAAAACCACCTTTCTCTTTTCCTGTTTCCTGCTGATTTATCTAAGAATTGTAGGGATCTTACTTTGAAAAATGTTGTTTAAAAACAAATATGTAAAATAAATCATAGCATCAGGAATCTAACACATTGCAAATTATTGTAGAGAGTATATAATGTATTAATTTCTTCCTACTTATTCATTTCCATTTTGAACTAATGTATGAGCTTAAAATTTAACTTTCATAAAAGTTTGATTATGGGAGTTAAAGTTTCAAAATTTTGGATGTAGGAGGCATCCATTGTGGAAAATAGCTCTCTTCAGATAAAATGGGCAAATACTTCTTCAAATTATGAAATATCAAGGTATGTGACGTGTCACTATACGTTTAACAAACACGTCATCAACTTTAATGAAGGAAAGGGATGAAGGAATTAATATGTTTGACGATTTAAAATAAATTTGAAAGGAGTATTTATCTTTTTGCAAATTTCGACAACATAATGGTAAGATTTTACAATTTCATGGGATACTCGCCTATTTACTTGTTATTTTTATGAGCCCAAGTAAACGTAAGGGGGTTACGAACCTTTTTGTTTGTCACGGTTCGATTGTGGCTAAACCATTTTACCAAAAGGGACATAATGAAATAAATCTCTTCCAATGGTGCCACGAACTCATTGAAATAAATCTCTAACTCAGAACCGTTGAATGTTGCCTTGTTATCGTAGATGCAGGATTATGTTGCAATCGGTGGTGATTGATTGAATCAGCAATTCAACGAAGAACTGAGGCTATGTGCATGTACCATTCGGCGGGGAACCTTTGTAGGTTGTCACGTAAGGGGGGTTATGGACCCTTTGTGTGTCTTTATTTGTAAATATATAATTCATTTTGATAAGTTCCTCCAAGTAGTTAGACGAGTATTTATTTATATTATAAAATGGAAAAGTCCTGTCAATATGCATCGCAAAATGATATCGTTGGCAATTGATCCGTTTTTTCCAGCAAAAAGAGACTACAATTTTGGCGCGGGTTGTTTCACGATGTTCGTGATTCTTGATTTTGCTACATATAGAAATGCTCATTGTAAAATAATTTCAAATACTATTTTGATGTATACGAAGGATATGATGGACAAGTTTATGTAATGTCATTATAAATTCCAAGCATCACACATAACTAGCAAAAACTTGTTCTATTGATAAATATTATTACTTTTCAAAGTTTTTCATGTATAATAGTTTTGCATAATAGATTACAAGCAGAGGAATATACTGCTGTTACTTCTCTTAAAAATGAATACTCCTTCATGGTTGTGTGTGCTGGACGTTACTTAATTCAACAATGTTCTCATCTCTCGCAACGGTTTCTTTCCCTTTGTAATAAATAGCCACTACCAAATAAACACAGAAATTGACAGCATTGAGAACTGTCAATATCCAGAAGAACCAATCCAACCTGCTTTGATTTACATTATTCTTTCTTAACCACCCTTTCTCTTGTCCTCCAGTCGCAGCCGTAACAGTCTTCACCAAAGCACTACTCAACCAACTTCCAATTCCAATCTCAGACAAAAACACTGCACTACTTATACTTTTTGTCCCGTCCGTTGCCTCATCATAGAAAAACTCTAATTGTCCCACATAGGTAAACACTTCAGCAGTACCCATTAGAAAGAATTGAGGTAACAACCAAAACACACTCATGCTGTTCTCTCCTGGGTAGTGTTCCCGTCTAGTCTTTTCAACCAATGCTGCTGAAGCCATAGCGATGATTGAGACAATAAGTCCAACTCCCATTCGTTGTAACGATGTGATACCACGGCTGTGGCCGGTAAATTTTCGGAGAATTGGGATTATAAATCTCTCATATGAGGGTATAAGTATGAGACTGCTGCTGGCAGCAAACACGGTAACAGAGCCATTTGGGATTTCGAATTTACCTAGTTTTTTGTTCATGATTTTGGCTTGACTTAGAAACAAGGTTGACATTTGAGCTAAAGAGATAGAAAGAGCAATGGTAGATGCCCATACTGGAAGGATTTTAATGAATGATTTGAATTCTTCCACTTGTGTCACTGTGCATACACTCCATCTGTTGCTAACTGTGTCTTTCTCTGTTATAACTGCTGCTTTGTCAAAAAACCTGCAAAATTAATTTGCTCCAATCTCATAGACCCAAATAAAATTAAGGCTAAATTACACTTCTGGTTAAATGAATGTTTGACTTCGTTCCCTAGATATTGTTTTATTCAATTTTAGTTTCTTATTCTACAAAACTTAGTAACTTTGACCTTTTCTAGTGGTTTATAATTTGAGTCGTCAACGATTACCAAAATGTAATGTCAGGTAGAAAATGTCCGCTCTCTCTGGTCTCATATATACACACACAAAGATTCTTCTTTTCAGATTCATTGAATAACTAATGTAAACAAAGAAACAACTTAAAAATCAAAATAAAACCTAAATGCAACTTAAGGGTCAATCATAAAACAAGCTTAGTTCCATAAATATCAAAGTTAGACATCTATTTCCAAATATTTGCATGTGGTCACCAAATTGATTACTAACCTGAATTGTAGAGTGTGGGGAAGCTTGCGAGCACCAATAATATCGGAGTATGTGGTTTTGACCTCAAAGAGAGGAGTTTCATTTTCTACCGAGACTCCTCTTCGATGTTTCTTTACAGAAGCTACTATAACCTGAAGAAACCTAGTGAATGGGCTTCCCATTGGTTTTTGAAAACGATAATACGGAATACCAACAGCTAAGATAACGATAGATATAATCGTAGTTATTGTGGGTAATGCAAAACCCCAACTCCACCCTACTTTGTTTTGTAAATAAACCAATAGTGTAATTCCAAGAAGGGCACCTATGTTGATGGCAAAGTAAAACCAATTAAAGAAAGAGAATTTCATTTGGGCTTCTTTTTCATCTCCCTCGTCAAATTGATCAGCTCCAAATGAGGAAACACAAGGTTTGATTCCTCCGGTACCCAAGGCAATGAGGCCAAGTGCACTGTACAAGAATAAGTTTTGGCCTTGGCTTGCTTCTTTGCACATCACCGCGCATTTTGGCGGGTGCAATGTGTCAAAGTATGCCGAAATTGTTAGCATAATCATTCCCTGTGACATAATTCACAAAATAATAAACACATCAATATTTGCACTTAGGATTAAATTAAATTAATGAGTGAGATGAGTAAGTAAAATATAGTTACCACAGCATAGATGGTAGAGAAAACAATTATGGTTCTGAATCGACCAAGGTAAGCATCTGCAATAAACGCTCCAAAGATAGTGAGGACATAAGCAGCTCCAGTCCAGTCTGTGACGTGAGTAGCAGCATCTGGAATTGTTTCATGCATTTGACTTATCAAGTAATTGGTCAAGTTCACTGTAAGTCCCAAGAACGCAAACCTCTCTACCACCTCGTTCACTGAAAGTACATCAACAGGTCAAAGTAAATACATACCACCAAAATAATTATGAGTACAAAAACAATATACATTATGATTCTATCTAATTTATTTCATACATATGATATAGGGAGCTGCCTTCCATCCTCCAGTTGTTCGTTTATCAGCAATCCTACCATGCCTATCCACACGATCATTGCTCACCAAGCTATTCAAATCCATTTCCTCCTGTTACATAAAATTTTAAAAATAAGAAATATCATAACAAAGGAAAAAAGGAAAATGTCACGTAGTTTAGAAATTGGACCGGAAGAAGATAATGAGATATCAAATTGAATACTATTTATTTGTCTATAAATTAAACAATTTAAAAAAATATATATAATCATCTCAAGCCATTCCAAAAGCAAAATTAAGAATTCAAGACGACGTATTTAAACTCCTTAATTCCACCAAAGAATTAACAAATTCAAAATACCTGCAGCTGTAAATTCATATAGTAAAAATATACATTTTGATTTCGCATTCAAATCGTGTCGCATTAATTTCTCAAATTTCAATATGCTTTTAACGCGGAATTCGTAAGGCTGAATTTTGGCGCTTCTAATTATCTTGTGTTACCATCACATTTTTCTATAGAGAACCACTGTATATAGCGAACATTTGTTTCGCGAAACTCTTACGAATTCAAAGTAGCCAATCAAAAAATATAATGGCCAGAAAACACGTATAAATTGAGATCGAAGTTTTGATGTCCAATACCATATTCTTTAGTTTTTATATGTATTTTTTAAACACGTATAGATTGTAGAAGATAGAAAACACTAGTTTCGTAACGTCTCTTTTGTGAGTTTAAAATTGTGCTTATAAAAAAGAACGGAAGAAGAGAGCAAGAGAAAATGAAGATAAACATCTATGGTGTTAGTATTTTAATGTTGAGATAAAAGAAGAATGAGAAGACGAATACTTACCGTGTATATGACCCTGATCCTCTAGAGTGTTTGTTTCAACTTTCAACTGGGATACTGCGTTCGACTCAAAGCTCTCTCTTGACTTGATATTCCTACGTGTGAGAACCCATTTGTAAAGTTTGTGAAATACTACTAGTAGTTTAAAGTAGCATTATACATTTTTTCTTTCTGAATCAAACTTTTTTATATTTTTGGAAAAAAAATTAATTTGGTTGAATTACAGCTTTTCTTTCTTTTTTTTTTTTGGAAAAAGCTATTTGAATTAAAACTGTATTTCTTAATGAAGGCAGACCCATTGATGGAAATTAAATAGAACTACGGTAATTCATTAATGACCTTCCTTTATTTCTATTGACTTTTTGTTTTCAGACTCAATGTATCGTGTAAATCTGAATGGAGATGACGACTTACCTTTAATCTTGATTTATCTTTTTCGTATCAAATCTTGTTTTACTAATTCATTCCTAAAAAATACGAAAAATGTTGGGACACAGCTTTTGGTATTTTTCTCACTATTGTTACGTTAATCCAGGCTGAAGCTAAGGTTACATTTGAAAAAATATTTTCCATTTTCATGAAAAACAAAAGAATATGTTCTATACATATAGATGCATTATTTTTGTATAGGTTCCTTTCATCCAAGTTAATCATATTTGAAGTAAGTCGAATACTAAATATATGTTATCTTTTTTAGTTGAAATTAATATTGAGACCTCGACGAGGAGCGCACTTTTAAGCGTCAAGTTAATACAACCCAATGAGTTTAGTTCCTCTAAACTTAACCTCATTGATAAATGCATATCATTGTTAGCTTGGGTCCTTGGAGTATGTTCCTCATAAAGTTCCAAGTTTGATTCTCTCTGATATCCAATTCGGTGGATTAGCTTGGCTTCTTAAACAAAATTAATATTTTTTTAAGGAAAAAAAATAATTAATGTTATTTTGCACAAATTTTGAAAATAGCTTTGGTTAATAATCAAATTTCAAGTATATCCTATATATAATCAACTTCATGTCTACATTTCCTCCTGTTGATGGTTCCCATCAGCATCGTCGCTGTGTGGAAGAGAGTGAGAGACGATAATGGAGAGAGATGACAAGAGAGCGAGGGTGAAAGAGGGCGAGAGAGATACAAGATCACTGATTCACCGTTGTTAGAAAACGAGAACGACGTCGGAGAAAGACACCGTAGATGTTGGATTGAAGAAGATGAAGTGAAATGGTTTAATGACGATAATTAGATGAGAGAGAGAGAGAGAGAGAGAGAGAGAGAGAGAGAGAGAGCATGTGAGCAGGGGCGGTTGGCTTCATAGCCATGGGGTAGCATTGGCTACCCCAAAAGAAGAAAAAATCTTGAATAATTGGTATAGGTTTATATGTAGCTACCCCATTAATATTTTATTTGGCTACTCCAAACAATTTTGTTGGTTTAAAGGAAGATGATATTGCACAAATATTGATAATATAGTTTAGTGTCAATTATGAATAAATTTAAGTTCTTACAACTCCATAAAGCTCAACTTTTATAAATAACTATTGTTTAATTTTTATTTTCTTTGTTGCCGTTTCATTAAATATAAGTAAAAATTATTGTAAATTTATTTTACTTATCGATTAAGTTTAATATATTAGTTTTTAAAATATATTTTATTTCTTCTTTATATTTGGACCCCTCATAAAAATTGTGCGAGCTTCGCCACTGCATGTGAGATATTTTAATCTTGACCATTGATTTAAATCCAAGGGCTATTAATTATTCATATCATTCTCACATAAGATACATATTCTCACTTGATATGGCCCCTATATATATATATAT
>Ga0228710_1006580_pt1 | contig 17549 bp, 9 predicted proteins | sample MedpolnodulmetaG_FD_177995 | JGI IMG/M metagenome (GOLD analysis project Ga0228710, IMG submission 177995) | Root nodule microbial communities from Medicago polymorpha collected in Santa Monica, California, United States - pink nodules | ecosystem: Host-associated > Plants > Roots > Nodule...
ATAGTTCCTTGCACCATTGTGGCTACTTCAGTTTGATCAAGTGGAACCAATCTTGAAGCTCCAAAATCCGACACTTTGGCGGTGTTGGTTCCATCTAAGAGAATGTTATCACTCTTTACATCTCTATGGATAATAGGTATTGAGGCATATGAATGTAGATATGACAAAGCTTCAGCTACCTCCGCGGCTATCTTAAGACGAGTTTTCCATGTTTCATCATTCACCTTATTACCTTGTGTGTGTATGAAACTAGAAAGGGTTCCATTGGTAACAAATTCATAAACCAACAAAGGAACTTCTGTGTCTAAACAACATCCCAAGAGTTTGACCACATTCCTATGATTTATTTGAGAGAGAACAACCACCTCATTAATGAATTGTTGGATTTGGCTTCTATCTATTATTTTTGACTTTTTGATAGCAACAATTCTTTTATCATCCAGAAATCCTTTGTAAACAGTACCAAAACCACCTTTGCCAATGATTAAACTCTCGTCGAACTGTTTGGTGGCCTTGTTTAGCTGATCTTGTGTGAATATTTTAGTGCTTTCAGTTGAGGAGTCTTCTCTTGTTGAGAGTTTTTGTTTCAAAATTAAACCACCATTCTGCTCAAAGAATTTCTCTCTCAATTTGATAAATTTCCTTTTATGATACATTAAGTACGAGAATGTCCCCAAAAAGAAAAGAATAAATGTTACTCCTACTCCTGCACGCAAAATATATCATTAAAAAAATTATGAATTATTCACTGAAGTAACTAGGGTATGCTTAGTTGCTTACCAAGGACAGTAAGGATTATCAACATCATAGTGAATGAACATGAATGTAAGGATTATAAATTTTTTTTGAAAAAATGAAAAAACAAAAAGAATTTAAGCAAAATCACTACGGTATGCTTAGTTGCTTACCAAGGACAATAGGTAGTACTATTGAATTTGCATTTGCATTTTCATCATCACGTTGGCACCCTTCTTTCTTTGTTCCATCCCCGGAATACCCCTTTGGACAGAAACAATTGTAACTCCCATCGGCGTTGTTACAATTGGCTTTAGTTTTGCAATTATGTAGGTCTTTTTCACATTCGTCAATGTCTGTAAACCCATATGATAAGTAAGTAACCATATTTTCAAGCAGTGATATCACTAAAGTAAATAGAATTTTGATGGTATACCCCATTATTGAAAATATACCCATTTTACTAAAGTAAAATGAATTTTGATGGTTTTCCGTTGATATAGTTTTAACCTTTTCTCTTTTACGCACTATCTTCTTTTGATTTAGATATTCTTCATAGTAAACATGTCCATTTACATATAATTGTTAAATCATGAATAGTAACTGGTTGTTTACGGTGCATCCTAGTTGACAAATTCACTTAATAGGAGACTTCGCAAGCTTAGAGTGAACAATATACAGTATCTTTTTTGATGGTGGTTGGCGTTTGAACCACGAACCTTGTATATATTATGCATTGTTCATACCAACAGAGATAAACTAACGATGACACAATATACCGTGTCTATTATAAATAGGGAACTTTTACGGTACACCTGCAAATTAAGGTGTATCGGTACTCTTACTTTAAAATTCTATAAAATATCTATTATTTTTATGAAATAAAGAGCTATTTGTTGATATTTGTATTTTAGAAAATATAATTTCATAAGAAAAAACATCATTTCATTGTTTATAAAAATCATACTAATTTTTTTTACATTTTATTCTAAAAAATAATCAAAATTCTATATTATGAGTACTAAAAATACAGAAAAATTAATTTTTGTTTCGTCGATATTTTTTTGTAAATGAGATTTAATTATTATAATTATAGGTGATAGAAAACAATTTTTCTCTTCAAAAAATAACACATTTAACTATTAATTTAATGATTTAGTGTACCAATACACTCACATTTTTTAATATACCATAGAATTTACCTTATAAATGTTCTTTTTTTAGATGAAGTCATGAACATCACTTTAACGCGTACCATCTTAAACTCATACATACCTATGAGAACCCCGATTCATACCCAAATAATAATGTTAAATCTAACAATATCTACATTGTCAATTCAGTTTGACACCTCCAATATTATTGGGTTAGTTAATACTCAATGTAGTTCTATATATTAGAGAGAGAAAAAAATCTTGGCCACTTCATGTGGTCCAAAATGACTAATGAGTAAGCAATATTATTGTCTTAGTTAATATACTCCATATGATCCCGTATATCACTAGATGTTCAATTCAATCTAACAATATCTACATCCTTTCAACAAAAAAAGAAAAAACCTAACAATATCTACATATTATTAGGTCTTACAACCAATATTATTGTCTTTCAACTAATATTATTGCATTGGAAATTGTTGATTTCAACTTAATAATTCTATAAATTTAAATATCATTCCACAAACGTCAAAACGTAATACTCTGTAAATGGTCAAAACTAGACTTTTACTATTTTTAGTAAAAAATTAATGAATTTATAATAATTAACAATAGCGAATAATGCTTATTTTAATAAAAAATTTATAAATCGGATCCATATCAGACAACACTATTATTGAACTATCGAATTTTGGACTGAACCCTTAACTAAAGCATTGTAAAGATCAAATTAAAACGATAATTTGCAAAAATTCAAATTTAAAAACTCACCTGTGCAGCCAATATTGGGTTCATAAGGATTTCCTTCATAACCTTGATTGCAATGGCATAGGTAACCAAAATCTGCGTCCTTGTCATCACAATAGCTATTTTTCTTGCACCCATTGTTGATTCCATTAGAAGCTGTACTGCAGTTTTCATCAAAGCCACCAATGGTCCAGTCAAGAACCACAGGTGATTGCTTGAAAGGTAAACCTTGTGATAAATGAGCTGAATTGAAAGTATAGTTATCATTCTTAACAACAAATGCATAGCTACAAAAATCGGATGAACTGTTATAATTAGAAGCTTCTATACTTAAATTCCTCATTCCAGAAGGAATATCAATTTGGCAACACCCTATACCCGAACATGTTCCATTATGAATCAATCTTTGATGACCAATAACGTTTGTTAAGCACCCTGTTGTTGAATGCTCGTTTTCACCAACAGGGTAACTATTAAAATAACCGTAACTGTCATTACCAACGGTTACAAATTTGTTTTCTTTGCTTGAAATGACATATGAACCACTAGTAAGCGTAGGTTTAGTATTATTATCAATACTGCAGGACTTAGAGACGTCAAATAACACGTCCATTTCAGCTTTGGAGATGTTTATGTTTAACACTTCCATTTCACCCATGTATAGTTTGGATTCATTGCAAGGGAGCGGAATTAATCTACCACTTCCCAAGAAACAAGCTGAATCTGATGAAGTGTCGTTTATGCCAAATGGATGTGGAATGTCTTTACCTCCACAACTTTGACTGCAGTTATATGTTACTGAATCAGCTGCAGCTGTCCCTACCAGTACTACCACCATGGTTAATGCAGCAACCATTAACACACACACTTGCTTCTCCTCCATCACTTTCATTCACAAACCAACAAGAATGAAAGTGAGTGTGTGTGTGTGAGAGAGAGAGAGAGAGAGAGAGAGGTTGATGGGAGAGAGGAGACGTGATATTGGTTCAATGAATCTAAATAGTTTTTTTCTTCTTAGAATATAGAATAACAAATAAAGTTTGATATTTTTTGTAAATAGTGTGTGTGTTAAAAGTTTGATATTTATGGCTTGATCCAAGACGGCAACTACTTGGCATTCTCAGTGAGAAGATTAAGTTGACTTATACTTGAAAATGACTTAATATTTTTGTCGGCCAATGGGTAATATATCTACGAACATTGATCTATTGTGACTGGTTCTCTCATATGATAACTACTCCGTGAGAAGAATAAGTTGAACTATTAATTATTAGAGCAGCCACTTTTTATGCTAGAATCTATTATTTCACTGTATTGTTGTATTCAAGACGTTCTTATTAACAAAATGAGATAGTTATCTTTTGTGTAAAAAAAAAAAAAAAGGTTGGACTATTAATTGAATCGTAAATAAATAAGTAAATTGTGCAAAGCTGATTTAATCGAACTTTCAAATTGAGCAAAGTACGGATAAGCGACAAAAACTAAACGACAATACAAAAATCTAACACGAGTAAAAAAAAAGATAAGTCATACATACGTACACAGTGACGAAGACTTTGAATATTTTTTGCTTTAAGAAAACTTATTATTTTCAAAAGTACGACATTTTCATTCTTTAATCATTATTCTTTGTTTTTTGTATAAATGAACAACTGATTTTACTTTAATTCAACTTCCAAACTAAGCTAAGTTAAGATGAGTAGGAAAAACCCAACATGAGTAATGACAGCTATGTTATTTTTTTTTTTGTTTGACAGACAATCACAGCTAAGTCATATAGGACATGATTGACGAAGACTTATAAATCATGGATGCAAATTTCGTCCATTTTGTTTCATCATAAATTACATTGTCCACACGGTTAGAGAGACTTTGTAAGTTTTGGTCTACGACGCTCATTTTGAGACCAATAATTGAGAATGCATACTACGAAAATAACCTTAGAAAGTCAATCTGATGACCGATTAATATTCAATCAACTGGTGTACATTTGATTTAAAATAACCTTACTTTATTTTTCAGTTTTTACTTAAAGTTGTATTATACTATCTTCTTCGTCAATTATAAGTCGTTTTAGAACATGAATAAAACTTAAGATTTTTTTACTAAACACTCGTGAATGTGGGGATCAAATTGGTTAGTGATTAGATTAATTTTTCACACCAATTCTATTGACTTCACTTTCACATACCACTCATGAGTGATATTTTGTAAAGTAATTCACAATTTTTCTTTACTATATAAAATTAATTATATTTCTTAGTTTGTATGAAATTGGTAAAATAACTTAAAATTTGGGACAGGTGAAATATATTATTTTCCTCTATGTTTATAAACTCTAAGTTTACAATATAATTAACATCGGTTACTTTGCAGGTTGATGACGTGGATAGGTGGGTGTGGAAGGTTCATTCTTCTAATAAGTATACAGTGAGTAGGGTCTATTACAGGTTGACGGAGGAAGATGACCATGTCATTAATGATAATGGTCACCTTACTGACAATCATCTTTGGTGGTTAAAGGTCGTTCCGTTAAAAGTATCTCTGTTTGCGTGGTGTTTGCTTCTTAACCGGGTTCCAACTAGAGACAACTTATTAATTCGGCGGTGTGTGCTATCTCCCAATGATCAGTCTTATATGAGAGGTTGCGAATTGAATGAGGATAAGGATAATTTATTTGTTAATTATTATTTTTACCGTAAAATTTGGTCGGCGATTTCTTATTGGCTAGGAGTTTCAACAGCAGCTAAAAGGAATTTACCGGACCATCTAACTTAGTTTTGTGGGTTATGTGGTTTTTCAAAAAATGTTCATTTAACTTTTACTATTATTTGGCATTCAGTTATGTGGGTAATTTGAAAAGAGAGAAATAGGCACATCTTTCAGCATAAGGAGGAACAACTTCATTCTTTAGGCGAAAAGGTTAGGCTGCATGCAGTTTGATGGTTTAAATCGAAATATGTTATGTTCGATTTTGACTACAACCTTTGGAGGCTTAATCCTAATCCTTGCCTAACTGTTGTAACTTAGCTTATCTCTTTTCTTGTTCTTGTTCTTGTTGGTTGGTTGTTATGTTTTTATGGTAACCTTGTAACATTTTTAAGTCTTCTTAGAAAAGTTTTGGTTGGAAGACTTTTTTGCTTTGGTAATATATTCCATCTTAGCCTTTAAAAAAATTGTTATTACTTTTGAATGAGAAATAGAAATAAAGAGGTAATTTAGAAAATTATCGTTTATTTACGATATATGAAACATAAAATAAAAAATTGAACAAATTAGAAATTAATAATTACTAAAGAACTCTCAAACGTTTTATTGATAACGGTAAATCGACATCAAAAATCAGATTTTTTTGTTAGAATAACATATATTGTGGTATAGAAGAGTATTTTTTTTTCTTTCAGTAGGCCATATAAATAATCGACCTTATAAAATTTGATATTTTCCCACCATACTCATTTCTCATGCACTCTCCAAAATTTCTATATTGCCTTCGTTCAGATTATACAATTTGAATCATATTTGTGCTACTTCAGATTATATAACATGAATCCAGTGGAAAAAAAAATCAGAAATAGATAATCAAAACTTTCTACTGACCATTATACCATCCCCACAAAAACTGCACAATAGTTTTGTGGATGGTATGAATTGTCAACAATGACCAAGATATCATAACAGCCCCAAAGGAAAAGTAAGAAAGAAAAGAGAAGAGAGTTATTGCAATGCAAATGGATAAGAATGTTAGACAATGTCACATCTGATGCAGTGCAAAGAGAATGGTCGTCTTAGGCCCCTCAAATAAAAGAGAACGATTAGTTCTTTGTTGGCACATTTAGATTTTATCATGTGATGTTTTTTTAAAGGGAGCTCAAATCCCTAATTTGCAACAACAACATTGTAGCAACATATAAGAAAACAGAAAGGCACACAAGTGAAATACAAAGTTGAAGGGAAAACTTAAAGAGAAAGAAGAAAAAGGGTTACAACTGCAACTTCATCCGAAGCATGACTCAAATGCTTTTGTTCTATTAATTTTGTTTCATTATTTTATCGTATAATGTTGCAGCGAAAACATGCATATGGTAGTGAAAAGGGAAACAACAAAAAAGAGCATTAGAATTAACATAATCACAAAATGGAGTAATAGATAAATTTGTTTGTAAATGGGTATAAGATCCTTCAAATAATGATGAATTAGTCGTAGAAGGAGATAATATTAAAAATTCTAATAAAATTTTAAATGATAGCAATTCCATCAACGACAATGATAATGTTCTTGATGCATCAAATGTTGATGTAGCTATCGATGACCACTTCCCCTCCTTTAGAAATCTATGATCCTACAAAACAAGATATTCTTGATGCTAAAACCAGATACATTTTACTCAGATGAAAAAGCTTGTTAGGAAATTGAATCTCACATTTCCTATACGCAGACTTTCTAGGCATTTTTCATATTCTTATATTTCCAAAAAGTTAAGTAACGAGGAGACTTTTGAAAACCATGGTTAGGTTACTCTAAACATGTGGATAAAGTATATTATTTTTGTTGTAAATTTTACACTTCTCAAAATAGTGTTGAACACATCCCTAATACTGAAAAACTATTTAATATCATCAATGTCACAAGAAAGGTTGAATGGTATAGCAACTTTATGTATTGAAAAAGTTAGGATAGAACTATTGATGTAGGCACAATTGTTAGTGATTTTGCATCTAAAAATACTCCCAAGAATTGTTTTGGGTGAACATTTGGATATTAACTAAAAAATTTAATGTTTTTTTGTGTGTATAAAATCATATGTTTTTATTATATTATTTCTTACGTAATATAAAATATCATTTTCAAACAAATTATTTTCACAAATTAGGAATTTAAGTTTTTTATATACTTATTAGTTAGAGCATGGACTGCAAGTTCGTCCGTAGGCCACCAGGCATGATGCAAGACTATTTATTCATACACCACAATCATTGACTATAACTATGATCAAAGGAAGCATGTAAAATTAACTAAACTTGTCAAAAATAAACCACAAACCTTGCTTGTAACGCCACAATCTGAATTTTGGATTGTTTCAGATTATATAATACGAACACGTATCTAGTATTGATTCAAATTATATAATCTAAAATGTGCAAAGAATGTGTTAAAAGTTGTGATTTGGGAGGTTTGATAGGTTTCAGATTATATAGTCTGAATCGTGTTTAGAACAGAAAAGCTACCATTAAATCAAATTCTATGAGAACAATAACATAAATTAAACATAACAATTTCAACAACATAATTTCAACAAGATAAGTAAACAACAAGGTAAAACAACAAAATTAAACAACAAAAACGAGATTGATGACAATCAGTCATATAGAGATTTTAGCATCATATTAGGAGTCTTTTTAGCCAGTTATCATTCGTTTTAATTGAGTTTTACAAGATTATCACAGTGGTTTCTTGGGTATATTCACTATAGATGTTTTGTAAGGTGAAATGAGACAAGATTTGAAGAACTGCAGAGGTGTCAACTACTGGAAGAATCGCAATGCGTGCTATAAGCCACGTGTTGTGCAATCAATAGGAAAATTAAGGCAGATAACCACTCTCCATGACACGGCGTGCATATGAACGCACGCGTCGTGCCATCAGATGTGAAGCAAAGTGAGTTTGTCACATTATATGTAAGCTCTTTTTCTATTTTATGCTATTAAGTTAAGTGAGTTCTTTTATAATTATTATAAAGGGGGTATTATTGTCATTAAAAAATAATATAGACTTCTTTCTTTATATTTATCTTATCCTTTAGTTGTAACAAAAAATACCTCAAATTGTCAACACATATTGGTCAAATTAGAAAGGAACTCATACGCAAAAGCATTTGAATGAGATAGAAAAAGGTCTATTGTTTAATCAGATGTTTTGAGTTTGAATTCAATTATAGGAATGCAACAATATTAAATCTTTTGAGGGAGAGTTTTGCCATCGATAATGATTTTATCGGATGAAGAGATTAGTCATTGTAGTTGCGCGCAATGAATATCTGATTCATACAAAAAAAAAAAAGAGATCAAGGAGTTAACTCATATCAACCAAGCAAGGACGTGAATTCAACTATTGTTGCTGTCAGTGTTAGAACTTTGTTGATGGTTGATTTTAAGTACACATGCCAAGACTTTCTAAATTTTAGGCCTATGCAGACTTTAATCCTAGTGAGCCATCGAAATTCAACTCAGATAAACCATCTCATAAAAAAAAAAACCTTAAACAACTATATACTTCTCACATAATCATGTACTTAATGTACTTATATCCAAATACACATGCATATGAAATTAAGTCTATTAAGTTTTAGATGCTTACATAATCATTTGTGTATGACGACTACATCGACCATAATTATCTTTAATATAAAGGTTGTGATGTAGCTATAATCATTTGTTTTTTCTTACCATTTGTGCGTGTTTCTTGTAAATATAAATTTTTCCTTGCAACCTGTAAGTCAACTCAACTTATTAAATTAGCAACTAGTTTAGAACAAAAAACAATAGCAATTAGCCATACCAATTGAAACAAGAAAAACTAATTAAATTTGAAGTGTCATTATAAATAAAGGAACTTATGAATAAGACTCTGAAAGGAATATGTTGTTTTTTGTGCATTTTTTCCAAAAAAGAAGCAACAAAGACTCTTATGAATAAGACTCTGAATGAATAAGTCATAGTTTTATTTGAAAAAAAGAAAGAAGCAACAAAGGCCAACAACCACCATTAACAATTTTGTCTTTCTAGAGGCCTGTTCTCTCTCTCTTGTTAGTTTTTGTGAATGAAAGTGATGAATATGAAGCATGTGTATGCGTTAACCATGGTGATTCTGGTAGGAACAATTGCAGCTGATTCAACACCATTAACTACATGCAGTCACACTTGTGGAGGTAAGGAAATTCCATATCCATTTGGCATAAACGACACTTCATCAAATTCAGATTGTTTAGTGGGCGGAAGATTAATTCGGCTCTATTGCAATGAATCCAAAATATACGCGGGTAAAAACTTGCAAGTGTTAAACATAAACACCTCCAAATCTGAAATCGACGTGTTATCTTACTTCTCTCAGTATTGTGGTGATGAAAATACTACAGACACGCTTACCAGTGAAAAAACTAGAGTCACGTTTACCACTGATTTATATACCATTTCAAGCAAAGAAAACAAGTTCATAACTGTTGGTTATAACAGTTACGGTTATTTTAATAGTTACCGTCGTAACCATACTGAGTATTCAACAGGGTGCTTAACAAGAACTTTTGGTGATCAAATAAATGATGGAAAATGTTCGGGTGTAGGGTGTTGCCAAATTGATATTCCTCCTAAAATGAAGAATATAAGTATACAAGCTTCTAATTTCAACACTTCATCCAAATTTTGTAGCTATTCATTTGTTATTAAGAATGATAACTATACTTTCTCTTCAGCTCATTTAAAAAAAGGTTTACCTTTCAAGAGATTACCTGTGGTTCTTGACTGGACCATTGGTAAGGGAAACTGCAGTACAGCTTCTTCCAAGAATAATGGAGTCAACTATGCGTGCAAGAACAATAGTCATTGTTATGACCAGGACATGGATTTTGGTTACCAATGCAGATGCAATACAGGTTATGAAGGAAATCCTTATCATCCCAATGGCTGCACAGGTCAATTTTTTTATTCGAATTTTGGCAATTTACATTTATTTTTGTTCTCTTTTAAAAACTTGGTATCGGTTCAATGACATACTAAAGGTCCAATTCCGCCGCCCATGTGCGATGGCCTAATTTAAAACTCTCTATATGGATTTTCCCACAACATTGGCATTGAGGGATCAAACTAGAGACCTTCAAACGTAAATATAAAGGGAAAACCCGGAAATGTGACAGTTAATTTTAATAACGGGGTGTATCATGAAAGTTCTATTTACTATAGTAGTATAATTGCTTGAAAATATGGTTACTTATTTTATGGGCTTACAGACGTTGACGAATGTGAAGGAAACTCACATAGATGCGATGCTAAAGCAAAATGTAAGAACAATGATGGGAATTACACATGTGAGTGTCCAAAGTGGAATTCTGGAGATGGAAAAAAGGAAGGAGGGTGCAAAAATTCAATAGTATTACCTACTATCCTTGGTAAGCAACTAAGCATGCCCTATTTATTTTGGAAAATTACTCTTCTCAAGTACGAATTGCCCATTCACTACACCTTTCGGCATTTTCAGCAACAATTAACTGCCGCTGACACTTTTAAGATCGGTTCAATCACTTTTTAAGTCGGTTCAACTGATCTTAAAAGTGAAAGCGACAATTTACTGCCGCTGAAAAATATCGAGCGGAAGTTAACCACTGCTGATGTAGTGAATGAGCAATTTCATAAGTGAGAAAAGTAATTTTCTTTATTTTGTTTAAATTCATTTTTCTTTTCAATTTTTCAAACTCCTTTACATTTCTTCTCATTCACTATGCTATTCATATTAATTAGTTAAGTGAACGATTCATAAACTAGGTTTGATATATTTTGAATGCAGGAGTAGGAGCAACACTTATTCTTCTTTTGGTTGGGACATTCTCGTACTTAATCTACCATAAGAGGAAATTCATCAAAATGAAAGAGAAATTCTTTGAGCAGAATGGTGGTTTGATTTTGAAACAAAAACTCTCCACGAGAGAAGACTCCTCCTTTCAAACAAGACAAGACTCCTCAACTCAAAGTGCTAAAATATTCACACAAGATCAGCTAATCAAGGCAACCAAAAACTTTGACGAGAATTTAATCATTGGCAAAGGTGGTTTTGGTACTGTTTTCAAAGGATTTCTGGATGATAAAAAAATTGTTGCTATCAAAAAGTCAAAAATAATAGATAGAAGCCAAATCAATCAATTCATTAATGAGGTGGTTGTTCTCTCTCAAATAAATCACAGGAATGTTGTCAACCTCTTGGGGTGTTGTTTAGAGACAGAAGTTCCTTTGTTGGTTTATGAATTTGTTACCAATGGCACCCTTTCTGGATTTATACACACACAAGGTATTAAGGTGAATAATGAAACATGGAAAACTCGTCTTAAGATAGCCGCAGAGGTAGCTGAAGCTCTATCATATCTACATTCATATGCCTCAATACCCATCATCCATAGAGATGTCAAGAGTGATAACATTCTCTTAGATGGAACCAACACCGCCAAAGTGTCAGATTTTGGAGCTTCAAGATTGGTTCCACTTGATCAAACTGAAGTAGCCACAATGGTGCAAGGAACTATTGGCTACTTGGATCCAGAGTATATGCAAACAAGCCAATTAACTGAGAAAAGTGATGTATATAGCTTTGGAGTAGTTCTTGTGGAATTGCTAACAGGGGAGAAACCTTTTTGTTTTAGTAGGCAGGAAGAGAGAAGAAGCCTTGCGATGCACTTTCTGTCTTGCTTGAAAAAGGATAATGTGTTTGAAGTTATTCAAGATGGTTTGTGGAATGAAGAAAACAAACAAGAGATCAAGGAGGTAGCTATTCTTGCGGCGAACTGCTTGAGACTTAGAGGGGAAGAAAGACCAAGCATGAAGGAAGTGGCTATGGAATTGGAGGGAATGAGATTAATGGATAAGCACTCTTGGATCAATGCAGACATAAATTTAGAGGAGAGTCACTACTTGCTTCATGAATCATCAACTAGCATTTATGAACTTGGTGATAGCAGCAGTCATGGTAATATTGGGTATGACAGCTTGAAAGATCATGTATTGATTGCCTTTGATGATGGAAGATGATTGGGATGTGACAAAATGCACTTCAATTTCATTATTTTATAAGTTTTACATGAATATTTTATTTTGCAAAAAGTAATCCAATTAATTTTGTAATTGTAATGTAATTTGTTTATAGAATTAATGTGTTGCTTGCATGTATCCTAGTTGTTATTTAAGATATATTAAGTAAAGGTAAAGATGGAAATGTTCCATACTTCTGTTGTAAGGAATAGTTTTTTCATGCACGTCGATTTTATGGACCTTTTAGACCAAGATAACTGACAGGTTTTCCGTTGATAGAACCCTGGAGCTCTTGCATATAATATTTTTTGGTCTCCCAGCCAACCATTCGATTACTCCTTCAGGGACAGGTTTCCGGTTCAATTGCTCAAATCGGTGAGTTTGATTTTGATCGTACAGATGGAGAAGAAGAGATTTGAAGTCAAAAGATGCAAGAGCAAAGGTGGGGTGGAGTTGTAATGGAGGAGAACCTGTTATTGACACTGATCTAATTGAAGACATGACCCATGCAAATAGAGGCCGCCTAGAGGCCTAACTGCCTAGCTGTAAGATTATGCGTATCATAGAATCAATATATAATGCAACAGTTCTATGCATTCTATTTGAATACTCTCATTGGTCTATTAATGAACCAAATATATGGACCAAAATTATTATATTAGTGCACCAAAAGTTATATATTCTTGGACTAACATTTACAAAGGATCATGTGAATCAATCATTAAAATTGTTTATGTTTAAAGAGCTGTAATGGTAGATGCACTATACATTTAGAAAATTTGAAGATATAGAAATCACTAACCATGAGCGTCAAACGATAATCACTCACTTGCTTACATAGTTGAATGCACCGCTGATACAAAAGTTTCAAATCACCTTTTATGGACAAAAGTTTCAAACATGCAGGAACCTCCTGCAAATGTAATAGAAGACACAGCAGAACCTTGGTAATCAAGTCATGGTGATAGAATAATCAAGGCAGAGAAAACAAAATAAATAACATGAAAATCCAAAAACAAGATGAAGAAAAAGTGGGGGGACAAGGACAATTTCTAGTTTCAGTTTATTGCTTGACTCACCAATTTTGGAATATAACAGTGGATTAGCATATTAGTGAGCATATCAAAGCACAAAAAAAAGGAGTTTATAAAAAAGATAACAACCAACAACAAGTCAAGTCACCTATGAAGCACATACACAAACACAACATAGATAATACACTGACTGGTCTATACTGATAACAATTTGAGAAAATGACATAATTCAATGATAGGACACCGGATATACCTTCTATCAAAAGTGTCAGTGCTACATAGAACCTTTTACCGGAACAATCTGTCATATGAGAAAACTACTATTTTAAGAATTTAAAATCTATAACAAAGAAATAGGGATGATCAATATCAATAAGCTAATTAAAAGCAATATAAAACTGGATCATCTACTTAAATAAAAGTCTATTCTGTCCTATTACGAAAAATCAATCATCGGAATACATTTAATTTGCAAAGGATATGGACAGGTCCCGTTTCGATAAACAACTTATTTGTAGCTTATAGCATAAACACTTATCATGATTATCGCTTATGTATAAATCATATTTATAGTAAAAGATAAATACAATTAAATTGTTTTTGTATAATCTATAAGTTGTTTTCATAACTTATGAAAATAAGCTGAAAACAACTTATGAAGAGTGTCATAAGTTCTTCCAAACCGTCTCACAAAATTTATCCATAAGCTCAAATAAGTCAACTTTGGACCTAGAAAAATTGCAAAGCATTTAATGCATGATCTAAAATTTAAGTGAGTTAATTGTTGATGATTCCTTCGTAGAAGATGAGCAATGTATCATATATATCAATGTAATGCAAAGAGAATGTGCATGTAGGTAACCCTAACCTGATTCAGTGGAGTGATACGCAAGTATGCATGAAGGAGGAAATGGAGAAGAAAGCGAATCAGTGGTTTCATTGAATAAATTTGAAAGATCATGCAAGATGAAAAAATCACTCAAGAGAAAATACCTTGTTCATTGGAGCCACGGAATACGCTTTCTCTAGGGTTTCGGATGGCGCAAGAACTAAACATATCAAGATTCAAGATCAATTATGTAGTTCTGCAATCAATTTTGACTCTGTAAAATGAAATACATATATTTTAATTTGTAATTTGAAATTATTTTTCTTTTATATATACGCGTAGTCTAAATAAAAATGTGACATAAAGGTTGATTTTTTTCAAGATTTTTGTCATGCATACTTAGGATGTTAAAACATGAATTTACACAAAAAAATTAGATTTTTTCGACTAAGGACAATTAATTATGAATTTGCATTCTCCATGATTATGAATTTCTTAAACAATTTATAATTAATTTGTCTCTCGTTTAAAAACTTCAAAATTTCATCGTAAAGGTTCTTATGATGTTTTAGCTATGCATAGAAAATTAGGGAATAAAATTTGACCTGTGGGTATACGCTTAATAGGAATAAAATTGTAATTTTGCACGTTTTGGTTGAAAAATAAAAATAAATTGAAATGTCTTCGAAATGCTATGAAACTTTGCATATCCTTTTTATGTATTTTTATAGATGTATTTGCAAACAATGAGCTTACAATTTGATTTCCATATCGAGATTTCCGTTGTTTTATTTTTTGAGTTTTTTACGCTTGAAATATTGATAATTAATTTATCGCTTGTCGAAAATTTTTAATTTTTTCTGTAAAGCCATACTTTAACGTCCTTAACATTTCTCTAAAGAATCATGAAAAATTCAATCTCTAGACGCGGTTTTGGACTTCATGTGTATTACATGGTCACAAATAATAAAAATCTCGAATTAAAAGGTCATAATATTTTTTTTTTTTTTACAAGGTAATTTTTAGACTTCACATATATTATATAGTCAATTTCATTAATTAACACTAAAAAAAATCAATCTTGACTTCTTTTAAAATGGAAACAAACATAGGTTAAGTCTTATCGTACTTTTTCATTGCAAACACAATTATCTCATTGTTCAATATTTTATTAGGGTAAGGAGAATTAGGGAGTTTAATGTTGCGTTGTTAGGGAAATGGTGTTGGAGGTTGCTGGAGGATAATGATAGTATGTGGTTTAGGGTGCTGTCAGCGAGGTATGGCGTAGAGGGAGGTCGTTTGTTGGGAGGGGGTCGAGAGACATCCATGTGGTGGCGTGATATTTCCGCTATGTGTAGGGAGGAATGGTTTGCAAACCACGTGAGTAGGTCGGTAGGCAATGGGGAGAATACCTTCTTTTGGTCTGATGTGTGGTGTGGTGGTGAGGAGTTTAGAGTCAGGTTCATTAGACTTTATGATTTATCGTTGTTTAAGGGGGCGTTAGTGTCTGATATGTGTCATTTAGGTTGGGGGTGGACGGTGAGGCTTGGAGGTGGAGGCGGAGGTTGTTCGCTTGGGAGGAGGGGCTGTTGGGGGATATAATTTTATTGCTTCAGAATGTGAATTTGCAGGTTGATAATGTTGATAGATGGCGTTGGGCACTAGAATCAACAAATACCTTTTCTGTTCGAAGTGCCTACTAATATCTGACTCTTCAACCTCCGTTAGTGTCTTCGGTGGATGCCTTGTCCCTATGGCATAAAGATGTTCCACTGAAGGTTGTGCTCTTTGGGTGGCGCTTGCTCCGAGATAGATTACCCACTAAAGATAACTTGCTCCATCGTGGTGTTATTGACCAAGCTTCTAGGTAGTGCGTGCCTGGATGCGGCTCTTTGGAAACATCAAATCATTTATTCTTACATTGTAATTTGTTTGGTTATGTTTGGCAATTCATATATAGGTGGCTAGGCTTGTCAATGGTTGCACCTCTTCAGGTGTCGGATCATTTTAATCAGTTTAGCTGTTGCGGTGGCACCTCAAAGGGCCACTGATCTATTCTCCAGGTTATTTGGTTTGCGGCAAATTGGGAAATATGGAAGGAAAGAAACAATAGGATATTTAATGTCAAAGAATGCTCGGTTTATCAAGTGGTCGACAAAATTAAGTCGCTTACCTTTGTGTGGTTGAAGGCGAAGCATATTTCTCTTCCCATCAATTATCATGGGTGGTGGCTTAGTCCGTTTACCATATTGGGCATAGGCTAAGTGTTTCTTTTCTGTTTTTTGTTCGCTTTGTACAGGCAACTCTTGTAAATATTGGCTTAACTCTGTTGTCCTTTCCTTAGTACGTCTTGTGCTAGGAAGGACCCTTTTGTGAAGGTAATATAATTCATTTTAACTTTTTAAAAAAAAAAAAAATTATTATTTCTCGCGAGATTCGTCGTTTCTCTTAAATCAAACAATGCAACTTGGTGTCAGAGAATATAGATGCTTTGCGAACTATTTGTGAATGGACTCAAGATATTTAACATTTCTCTTTTTTATTATTTCTTTTACTTTTTCTCATCAATGTCTTCTATTATTTGAAAAAGCAACTACTTGATGGGAAGTCGCCTTAACGTACCCGTTCAAAGAGAGAACCTTTGTCATCTGTTCAATGAATTTTTCTATTGGAATGTTAAAGGTATTTTTTTTGGTGCTTTTGCTTATAATTTGGAAAATGACACTGTTTTTAATTTAGAGATTCATGGTTATATTTTTGCTCTAGAGTTTGCTGCTCAAAATAGGTGGAGTATTTGGTTAGAGAGTGATTCTACTGGTGCTTTTAAAATTTCCTCTCTAGTTTTGATATTGCTTCTTTACGGATGGCATAATGCTTGTAGTCTAGATGTGCAGGTAATTTTGTCTCACATTTATAGAGAAGGTAACTATTGTGCTGATAAGTTGGCGAACATGGGTACGCAGTTCAGGGTTCAGTTTGGTTGACTGCCTTACCGCCAGAATTGAGATTTGATTTCTATAAGGACAAATGTGATCTGCCTAATTACAGATTCCCCTAGTATGTTGTTTTTATTTTTCCTTTATTTCTTGTCTCGAGGGTTTTGGCCTAGTCTCCTCCTCTTGTATATATTTTTCCTCTTTTTTAATAATATTTTTTAGATTGGCGGCATAGGATGGAATTTCTCCGAGTGCCAACCTAGTTAAGATGTCGGTGTTTCTTCTTGATGCATGTCCTTTCTCCTGACTTATCCAAAAAAAA
>Ga0228710_1006583_pt1 | contig 17545 bp, 8 predicted proteins | sample MedpolnodulmetaG_FD_177995 | JGI IMG/M metagenome (GOLD analysis project Ga0228710, IMG submission 177995) | Root nodule microbial communities from Medicago polymorpha collected in Santa Monica, California, United States - pink nodules | ecosystem: Host-associated > Plants > Roots > Nodule...
GTATTACACCAAAAGGAAAAAATAAAAACACCAAAACCCCCATCGAAAAACCATCAGCACCATCAAACATGCCGAAGCTTCTAACAACAGCTCATCAATGAACCATCACCACCAACAAAGTTTAATTAAGCACCCGATAAAGATTTTTGCTTCAAACGTTCATAGTCTATGTTTATAAAAAGTTCTTGTGCGAGTTTCGTCAACCTTTTTGATTAAAAAAATACATATGGTCATGGGGGAGAGAGAGGAGATATTGGAAATGAAATTGAGTTTTGAAAAATAAATACGAGACAATGAGCATTTAGGCATTAAGTATTTTTAAATTATCTTTCAAAAAAAAAAAGTATTTTTAATTTATGTAGGGGGTAGCTTGAAATAAGGAGGTGTAACTACCATAAATAAAAGAACGTCCCATATGAAAGAATATTTGGGCTAGATATTTTCCATGCATTTCATCTACTGCATCCGAAATGTGAGTACAACCAGTTCACATAATTGACTGAATCCACCCCCTCCCTCGCTCCTCTTCGTTCTGATTTTAAAATCCAAATCATGTTTTTTATTATGGCATACATTAGTCACGATTGAATCATAGCAAATTACTTCTTTTATTTTCAGATTTTACACATTTAAATTTTAGAATCCGAACAACAAAAACTCAATTTTACACATCCTAATTTTATAATTCAAATGTGTCTTTTTATATGGTATGAACCCCTTGTGAAAAGGAAAAAAAACCATTTAATGCATCCATATTTTAGAATTTGAAGGGAAAAAAGCCAATTGAGCACTCCGAATTTTAGAATTCAAACACAGTCTTTTACATGGTTCGAACCCCTCATGCGATAAATACAACTTCTTCATTTTTTTTTTCGCTTCGGGATTTTAAATTTGGAGGTGTAAAAGTATATTTCCTTCATCTAATTGGGGCACACATATTTTAGAGTTTCGAATTCTAAAATCAGAAAAGAAGGAAAAAGAAATAAAGGTATTTTTGTGTTTACATGAGCGCACGAGATGGGAGGAGGGATTTTTCAAATGTTGGAGGCTCGTATAATATGTTGTTGATTCTCAATCTCCCAATCGGTTCAAAATAAAGAAACTAAAAGTCACACTAAAAATGAGTATAAGACATTTTGTGTCAAAAATACAAAGAAAAAAGAAGGCTTAATAGCAGTTTTAACCCTCTAAGTTTTACGAAGTTGCGATTTTGACCCCCTAAGAAAAAAACTACAAAACAGCCCCTTAAGTTTTGCATTTGTGGCAGTTTTGGCCCCCAAGGCTAATTTTGACTCGGTCTACGCTGACGTGGCACCCTAAGTGAGGTGCCACATGTTATTTTTTTAAGTTTTTTTGCCTTGGGGGGTCAAAACTGCTACAATTGCAAAACTTAAAGGGCAGTTTTGTAGTTTTTTTTAGGGGGCCAAAATCGTAACTTCGTGAAAGTTAAGGGGCGAAAACTGCTATTAAGCCAAAAAAAAAGACGTAACTTCTTCTTTTTTACTATTGATCACTAAGAAAGACAACAACTAATCAACTAACTTAATTGTTTTCCAAAAATAAAACTTTACATTGAGAACCATACTCCACAAATCCCAAGATAATATATTATTGGGGAGAGACAAAGGGTTTTAAATTGCTACCTGAAGAATTAGAGCATGATTAGTTTCATAATCGGTCCAAATGACTTATACTTGTAGAAATACTCAATGAAACCATTAAAGTGTTCAAGTCCTTAATTACGATGGTTTTCTATTAAAATAAAAGACTCTACAACTGCAATAAATCTTTCAGAAGTTTTGCTAGTTAAACTTTTTTAGCCTAATCTCCGGAAGCTTCACATATCACCTAGCAGCAGGATGTTGTATAGCTAAATCAAAGTACTCATACATACTGTTAAATATATGTAGTGCATATGTATATAGTGCAACGTAATATAGTTGATAACATCTTTGGAATCTCTTTGTTTCTAGCGAGTGTATTGAACTGTGGCAATACAAATATATTTGGACCACAAATTATTAATTGGTGAACAACATTAAGGAGTAGAGATTAAGTGAAGTTCAAATTATTGATAGAAATGTGAAGGAGACTGGTTCAGGTCCTAATCACACAGATATTGGAGTTGTGGTACCGTCACTAGAAATTCAATGATGCCATAGGTAGACTATATGGCGCTATGCACATTTAATGTGATTTCTGTGCATCTCAACTTGAAGCATCCATTGAAAAACCTGACCCTCTTTATTAGATCTCTTGTTCAAAATCTTCCATTAATGAAAAAGAAATCCACTTTATCCTTTTTGAAATCATAGGGATGTCTCTATTACAAAATTCTTTTACCATTTTGGAGAAACGAATCGCATATGGGAAAGGTTATACTTATACGCTTTGTTAGCATTGGGGTAATCCAAGATACTTTGTCATCATATATATCATGTTTATGTATTTCCCATGTATTGAATTGAATGCTGCATTTGAATATTGCCTATGTATTCAAAATATAACTATGACAATATATAGCATGGTGGATCAAGAATTTTATCTACTCTATGTTATTAAAATTTGAATAGTTAAAGTAAATTTTTTTGGCTAATGAAAAGCATCGGCAAGAGAATTGTTTGTACAAAAGATCTTTAACCAAAAACTTAAGACATTTAGTATATGAATCATATCTATTATGTATGACAATTGTTCATTAAGCACTTCAAATTCGCTTCCAATCGGGTTGTAACTCCCGATCAACTATTTCTGTGTGTAAAATTCGATCGAGTCGTAACTTTCGACCAGCTATTTTCAATGCGATGAGCAATTTTGAGGTGCTTAAAGAGCAATTTTCATTGCATGTTGTTCTGGAATTGGCCAAAGCCCTTCTCATTGGACTTCACACAAAAAATTCATCATCACAAAGTGTAATATCTCTTTGATGACAGTTTATGAAAATGAGAGGGTGATCCACAAATCACGATAGGAATCACTCTACGCTCTCAACAGACTCTCCCTCTCCCAAGGTATTATTCTCATCATGTTTCATTCACCTCAATTTCTCATTGATTTGAACTTCAGAGTGTTTGCATGTACATTATCTTTGTTGGAGAGCTCATGTTTGTTGTCCAATGTCACACCTTAGTGACATTGGTCGTTGTTCAAGATTCACCTCATATCATGCATCATTCATCTAGCTCATTTCTAATTGATATAGAACCAACCACTTACACTTAAATTTCAACACCTAATTTTTTGCTTAAATAAATAACTATGGCATTAGCAATATATATCTTGGTGGATCAATATTTTTTTTCCTACTCTATGTTAACCATCCACTAAAAAATTGAATAGTTACAAATTCATTATTTTTCCTTTTTACACTGTTTTTAGGTCTCCTTTTTACACTGTTAAATATGCTATACATGTTACCACATACAAAAAAAAGGTTTTACATATGTAAGTCAATGGAATTCTTGTTATGAGTTTGATTTGTCCAGGCTATAAAGTATACTTTCATTGAACCCACGCATTGCAAAAGGTTGTTTAGCTTCCTTCTTAATGCATCTACTACCATAGTTTTCAACCCCACTCCTACAACAAGCACAATGGTGGGAATAATGGAATATCAACCATGATATTAGTTAGGCAAACGAAATAAAAAGGAAGGGGAATAATTTACATCATTCAACTCAAAAGTGATACGAAAATGCGCTAGCATGTTGATTAATAATTACCAAACCTTTCAAGACGTGGGTACCCTACATTTTTTAAACTCTAGCTTAATTCTACCCCCATTGTGAATATTTGATATGACCAAAAGAGTTATTTAAAAAATAAAATCCACGAGAACATTAGATGATATAGGTGTGTGGATCAAATCCTTGAAATGGACCAAAGCCGAATGATGATCTAATAGGCCTTTAGCCTTTCTCAACATTCCATATTCTTTATTCCTCTGGAAATGCATCTATTAGTGATAATTCAGTAACTTTTTTTTTTTTCCCTTTTAGAATGATTCAACGTTCCTTATTGACTATAGTTGTCTCTCATAAACGACCTCAAGGGTCGTAAAACATTCTGCAATAGTAGTCATAAATCATTTCATTAAAAAATAGTATAGTTCAACTTGAGGATTTCATAACACATATGGGAATTATGGGGAAGTAAGTAGACAAGTATAGACAGTATATGTTCTAAAATAGGCTAGTTGTGCTTACGCGTTTCTCAATACATGCAGGGTGACACAATATATTTCATTTTAAAAGCAATATGCAATTTTAGTGAGGATGGGCCTTCCTGATGCATATATATCTATGTGACTATGTGTGCCAAATTATACTAGTGGTTTTTATTATTATTTTTTAAAAAAAATAATAATTGTTTTTCTCTGAAGTAGACAAAGAATGATAGCCAAAGTTTATGAAGCGCGGCAGAGGATGATGACGGTGAAGCTCATCGGCAAGGATCCTTTGATAAGTTAGGTTTCAAGAAAAATCAGTTGTAAACTTGTTGAGGTCGTTGATGGATTCATGTCGTGATCGAGAAATTACCTCTATAGATTTAACCTTGCCGATCCGAAACAATTAGTATACTCAAAATGCACAATTAATTGAGGTGATGCCTAGATTACCCTCTCTTGTTTAGGGAGTATTTATTCAACCAATCAAAATGTAATATACAAATGTAATATTAAATGTCAAATAAATGAGTCAATTTTTTCTATAAAAAAAATCAATTTTAATCCTAAGGTAACATTTAATTTAATTATATATTTAGGTATTAAATCTTAATTAATTTACACTATAGGTCTTGTAACAATTAAAATTTCACATCAAATTCAACTCATCATATAACACTAAAGGTCATTTATTTGTAACACATTAGTCCCTTTTTTTTTGGGTCCCATTTAGGTCCTTTATCTATTAAAATGTGCACAGGTTAATCATTTTCTTCATTTTTCTATTAAAAAAACATGAAAATATTAATTTTATTAATAACTTTGTTTTATAAAATATTTTTTAATAAAAATAAATAAATTCATAAATCCTATGAACATTTCATCCTCGTATTCATCATCTTCATCTTCTTCCTTAAATCAAAAAAATTGTCCATCCAAATAAACCTTCAAATTCCTTAAATATTTCCACTTCCATCTTCTTCTGAGCACAAAACTCAAAATACTCAAATTTTATAAACCCTAAGTTTGTCAAACCCATAAATCTGAATTTTGGATTTAAAGAAAGAAACTGAGAATTCAAAGTATCGGGTTTTTTGTTTTCTATGAAATTTGATTATAATGGTGTTTGATGTGAACTTGGAGGATTGTGCATATGAGCTAGCTGTTTAGCTTTTTAGATTCTTAACCTTTTTAGATTTTGGACTAGTGCTATACAATGGTATAAACAATTTCTTATTGTTGCAGGCCAACCTCGCCTTCACTACCATCAGAGATAGGAAAGTTATAGGGAAGGTGATGATTGTATTCGATGAGAAAATTACAAGATCTAAGCTGTGATGATCTTTACTAAAACTATGCATGAGCACTCAAACATGAGAGGTTCACTATCCAAATTATTTTTTCTTTAAATCCAAAATCCAAATTTATGGGTTTGATAAAATTAGGGTTTATGAAATTTGGGGATTTTGAATTTTGTGTTTAGAAGAAGATGGAAGTGAAAATATTTAAGGAATTTGAAGGTTTATTTGGATGGACAATTTATTTGATTTAAGGAAGAAGATGAAGATGATGAATATGAGGATGAAATGTTTATAGGGTTTATGAATTTATTTATTAAAAAATATTTTATAAAACAAAGTTATTAATAAAATTAATATTTTCATGGTTTTTTAATAGAAAAATGAAGAAAAGGATTAACTTGTGCACATTTTAATAGATAAAGGACCTAAACGGGACAAAAAAAAATAAAGAACTAATATGTTACAAATAAATAAGATAGATAAATGACATTTAGTGTAATTTTGCCTAAAAAAGTTGACTCATTTATTTGTCATTTAATGTTACATTTTGATTGGTTGGTATCTTGAAAGGGTAAATACCCTCTAAACAAGAGAGGGTAATGTAGAAAAAACCATTAATTGAGCATCGAAGAGCTTATATTGAAAAAAAGAGGGGAAAAAGAAAACTTCTCTTATTTTTTTATGCTACAAACTTTTGTAAAAAAAAAAACCAAGTTACAAATGCATTTCCTCCAATCGACATGCAATCTTTTTTAACACGTAATCATTGAAATAAAATACATTTTAAAAATTTAAAACATTCCAAACCAGGTTTTTAAACAACTCAAAATATTAAAGGACAAAATGTTTTAATTGGAGTTTATGATCTCGTGTATAATCCTTGATGAACACACTCCTTATATCAGAAGTAAAACGGGTCGTCAGTGCACATTAGAAAATAGTATTGTCACTTTCAAACATGATAATAATTAACCTCTGTAGTCAATACATTGTTTTTAAACTTTATGTAATAATATTCATTTATTTTCTTTGTAAAAAATAAAATCATTGTCCCATATCTTTTCGTACCCGTACATGGCACTTTCTCCTTTTAGTTATATAACAATATATTCAAATGGCATGCACTACTTTTTTTTTTGGGTAACGAATCTAACGAGGACACTACTCCTTCTATTTACATATAAAAGAGAAGAGATGTGTGTAATTAAAGAAAATATTAATACCATTTATAAAATAGAAATATGATATGTTCCAAACACTTAAACATATTGAATTCTGCTCTTTACCCAAAAAAATTGCTCATTCTCAACTGAACTAACCAAAATATCTATATGCATGTTAACTCACGCTAATGTTAAAATTGGGTAAAGAGCAGAATTCAAACATATTTAGTATATATAACTCAATGAAATGAAATGGACAAGGAGACCCATGGTGATCGAGCCCACAAGTTGTCCATTGGCGTGGTTGGTGCGAGGTCATAGTATATGGGCCTTACGGATTGGGACAATTATTTAGGCCATCAGTGTGAAACCAGAGAATTTTTTCAATTTTAATGATTGAATTTGAGTCTAAGAATCTTAATTCCTATCCATATGGGTACAACCAAATTTTCAGGAAGGTTTGAGTCAAAAGATATCACACCAGGCTATTTCCATTTACTAATTTTCTTTGCTAAATTTTTAAATCATATGAAGTTTGATTGGGTACCGATATTATAAAAATATGATATATCATTGAATAATTAAATGACAGTAAATACTCAACTATACTTCAAAGTGTATCATTGTGTTCACCTTTTTCTTTTGGGCAATTGTATTTTTATTTTTTTGAGGTGATGTGTATTGTTTTGTTGTTATTCACTTTTTTTATTCCAGTTAAAAGTAAATTGAATATTAAGTGATGTATGCTTAAATATATTCATTTAAAAGTATGGTAAACTTTGCTAAAAATCAATCTTTACTAAAAAAAAATGTTAAATATCAATCTAGAGACAAAACTCCAATGTTACTTAAGTTAGAATCCATTCTTGAATCTAATCAATGAATATTTAATTATGTCAAAATCAAATATACATATATGTAATCAATATTAAACCAAAATTTTTATATTACAAACACATATATAGTACTGTTTTTATATTTATATTTAATTTGATCATTTCAATTTAGTAATATCTATATTATTTGAATTTATTCAAATTTCGATTTCAATATTCATGTTGTATATTTTCAAAATTTAAATTTAAAAAATAATTGTGTTTTACTAAAGACAGATCACATATGTTGTATATTAGTAAAAAGAAATAAATGCGATCAAAAATTGCTAGTTACTTTTAGAGTTCTTTTTATGCTATGGTGGTAAAGGTTGTTCTAAAGACATATGTTGTCTCTCTTGGGACCGAATGATGAATTCTTACTGACAGGGCAGTGGTGAACGTTGTTCTAAAGGCATTTGTTGCCTCTCTTGGGACCGCATGACATGAAGCAAACATTATGGAGATGTGGCTTTCAAAAAATCACCACCTTTTAATCTTGTTATATTATTTAAACATGGCTAAAAAACAATATATGTTTAATTTTAAGCTTTTGTTGGAACCAACTTGGTCCAAATACAATTTTTACTTTTGATTTTTGATGTTTTCTCTTCTTCAATATCTTTATAGACCTTTTTTCAAAGTAACCATGTTTGTCTGTAATATTTGCTTCTTCTAAAGATCATGAGAGACATGCTCGTGTTGGTCTTTGAAACCTAAATAGCTGATTGACAAATCATTTACTGAAAGAGTATGTTTGGTTTAAGATTGTTTGTTGAGGGAGGGTATTTCATCGACTTTTCCTAGCTGAAATAACAATGTCCTTATGATCGTCACTTCATCTAGACTTGTTAGTATTTATCCTCGCATTTTTGCATCGATTTTGTCTATATCCTCTTTGGTAGACGAGGAGATCAAGATTGGGAGTCTATTTCAAAGAAGTATCGACTTAACCCCTCTTTTGTAATCTCTAGTGGTGGGGGGAGATGATTGAGCTGAAGGTAAAGTAGGGTGTCTTCGGGGTGTCTGAGCTTGAAGTGGTGAATGTTTCCCTTAAGGGTCAGGTGACAAAAACTTTTGTGGAATTGAAGATCCACACACGTGGAAATGTGAACATGCAATATGTTAGGGATTGATGGCCGACTAAATAAACAAAATTCAAATATTAGTCAAGTAAACAACTTACCATGGAGGTCACCAAATGATAAGGCTAATTAAGCACTACAATTAGTTGAAAAAATCAAGATTATTGTCGAGGTAATTGATTCGACAGAGTTTAATTGGTTTTTTTTTTTCAATTATAAGGTAAGAAGAGTTTTGGAACGATCATTCTCTTTGTCTTACAACGCAAGATATGGACTAGCGCAAACAAGCCGAACGTGGGGAATCACATACACATAACAATGGAAAGAATCACATACTACTGCCCGCAAAAATAGTCCATTGAGGCTAGATTTTGTAAGCCACAATACTCTCATCACTGGGACTAACTTTATCTATAAATATTGTATTGTATAATTCATTTCAACCCTCAATCAATCAAACAAGTTTATTTTTATAATTTTTTCCTTTATTAAAGGATCATTCAACTAACTTTAAAGTTTGACAACAATGTTACTCCAATTTGTTTGTTAATTTGAGTTGAGTATTTTGTTGTAGGAAGAAAAAAGTTGGATGGTGTTGCATTAGAGGCTGCAAGCAAGCATTGTAAAGGAAAGATAATAGAGCCAAGTGTTGGGGTGAGAAGCACCTGTAGTGATGCACATTAGTTAACTCCACAAGTTTGAAGCACATACAAGTATTTCCGTCAACGCCTGCGGATAGAAATTCTCAGTTTTTTTTCCTCAATGGAATTGTAGTGGGACCCACCACTTTACCATCAACCTTCGGTTCTAAATCAATCATTGGTCGTCTTCAATCTGTTCTGTTTCTTACTTTTCAAACACGTTCCTTTCCCTTTTCTCACTTCCCCATCTACTTATGTGGAAAATATTGTTCTTTTATGTTTTTTAGTGTGGAATATTATAAATATTTCAATAATTAATGATGTTAAACATATAACTTTGAACCCTTAATTTCGTCACTTTCTCGTCATTCTCCTTTACTAGGTGATAGGCTTAAGACAAAATGTCTGACAAAAAAAAAATATAGGGGTTTATATCATGAGAAAGTATTACTTGGACATAGGACCAACACCTTACATACAGTGGCGGCGAAGCCCTTCATGGGCTGGGGTGGGTCCCACCCGGAAAAATTAAAAAATTAACGATCATAGATCTATTTTGCGAGATTTTATACAATTTTATGTCGGTTTTAGGTTTCGGCTGATCCAAATTTTCGCAAAGTGGTGTAGTGGCCCACACGAAAAATTTACATATTCAATTATAGGTCTATTTTGCGAGACTTTAAACTGTTTTCAACGGATATAGTTTCCACGGTTTCAAAAAGGGCATACGTGATTTTTGTAATGCTTATACTTGTCATGTTAGCGGAGGTTTATAGACGTTTGAATTTGCATGAGTTTCAAATCTCCCGCATAATGTCCTGTCAACTTAAAATTCTCTCAGTTAACAGTTTCAATGTACAAAAAAAAATTCATAATTTATAGTAGTTGTTAAATATGTAATTATTTAAGTATTCATCCTAACTTTTTAGTCAAACTCTATCATTTCAACTTCGTACTTAATGTTTATTACAACTTTAATTTGTGTTTATATATTATAATTAATTTTAGTGGTCCACCCTACCTTTTTTTTCAGGCTCCGCCACTACTTACATAATCATGAATCTAAAAAAAATGCATTCTCAATTAGTAAGAGAAATTCTTCTATAGACACATAATCATAAATGATAATATTTAGACACACTCACATCAAATGCAAAAATTAAAAAAAAAAATTAAATGATGTTGATTGATGTGATCTAATTATTTTTATTTTAAATTTTTTATTTGATGAGTCTGCCCAAATATTTATCATTTGTGTTTGTATTCATAGAAGAGTTTCTCCAATTTGTAATAGCTTGAGTAATGAGTGCCGTATCTTGGTGATGCACTCTTGTAATTTGTAATATATCATTAATGAGTCTTGTTATCCAGTGCTCTTAGAGCAATAGTTAAGGAATCTATAAATAGAAAATTTGTTTTTAAAATATAAGTTTTGACTTTTGATTAAGTCATGATTATACTATTTTTAATAAAAAGTTACTTGTTTTGATTGCTTAATCAATGTCTTGAAAGCACTGTTTAACATTCTCCATCATTAATTAGTGAGAATAAACTACCATAAACAACACAAAAGAAATCAACAATAACAAAATAAAAACACATTTAATCTAAAAAGTACCCATCATACCGATACATGCTAAAGTATTACAATCGTAATGGAAGTTGTTCTATCTTGACCAACTCTTCTTAGCCACACGTAAGATGAATATACATATCATATATTCAAAAGTGTTACTATTGAGCGATTAAATTAAGTTGAAACTTCATATTTTGTAGCATACATGAGGTTTAAGTAGTTCAACTTATTTGACTAGAAGATAAAAAGTTAGAGATCATTAGTTAAACTTTCGATCAAAATTATAGTTCTTAACCATTATACCAAAAATAGTTTTTTAGCCTCATGCTTTAGAGCTAATCTTATTCAAGATTTATTGGACGTCGAATGTGACTATCTCTTTCAATCTTACCCAATTAAAGGCAAAACCAAATTTTGTATGAACTAATGATGTAGTAAATCCGCAAGTGCGTGGTTTACCGAAGTAGTAAAAGAGTATCATTTCGATAAGGAGTTATTGAATTCAATTAACTATTATGAATGATTAGAAGAAGAAAGTTTAGTTGAAAAGTTTGGGATTTTAACGGTTTAAAAAGAATAATAAAAAGCGCATTGGGATTATTGGTTCATCATGATGACAAACCCTTCACAAACCAAAACCCTAAACCTAGAACTTTATGTTGGACCTATTTTCTAAAGACAAGTTTATCTTTAGCCTATCACATCTCCATTCGGTCTCAGTGAGTGTGTTGCTCTAGCAACCACGCCTATTTTCATGATTGATTGCTATTGAAATCCTTGAAGCTCGAAACTTTATTGTCTCAAGGTTTGCTAGACTATTTTCATGTTTTGCAATCCTTGTCTAAATTCACTTGTTCCAATATTAAAACTTCATCTTTCGATCCATCGCTTAATATTTGTGATGGATCAATAACAACTATTAAACTTCATCTTTCGATTAATATTTGTTATTGATTATAAGAACGGTGAAATAGATTAAAAAAACAGATTTACATAAAGTTAGGGTTCGAGGCTTGGTTTGATTAGGATTATGTCATTAGACTTATCCAACAATCCCAAGACAAGAAGAGTCTACTCACTCATGTTCATTGTAGACATAGAAGAGAAGAAGAAGAAGAACATAAAATAAAATAAAGAAGAACTTTTATTAAAAGAAAACAATTGTCACTATTGAATTTCAAGAACAAAATATGATTCTACAAGCTAGATGACTGTTCTATTTATAGTCTAACATTGACTTGAGCCCTAAGAAATAAATCACTAAAGTGTTGCACAAGAAACTATGGGCTCTCGGTCAGAAATACTAAAATAGGCAGCTCGTCGAAGAAGCAAAAGCAGCAAAAGGACAATAAGGGGCGCGCCAGGCTTCATATTTTGGTGAAGGATCTTCAAACTTTTTGCCCAATATATTTTTGTATAAGATCTTCATATTTTTGGCACAAATAAGATCCAAATCACCTTTCTTTTGCTCCAAGACGCAATCTTTGAAATATTTGTTACTGAAATAAAATAACTTGCAATTGAAGTAAAATAGCTATAAAAAGGAAATAAAAACATATAAAATCTAAATAAAATAAACTCAAATATTATATAAAAAACACTAATTACTGACTCATCAACTAAGTCACACAATTTTATACCTAAAGAATTTGAATTGAGACTTCAAAAGAATCACATTTTAAATTCTAAATTCTGCACCACAAAACCTAGCCACATAGTTTAATATATATATATATATATATATATATATATATAAGATACTAAACATACATGAATATTAAACTAAATCTTTTAAAAAAAAAGTATATTAAACCAGAATATGGTGGGCCTAAAGCTCTTGTTTTCCTTGTCCTAATTAGGGTTGTGTCTTCCAAATATATTATTCTATGATCGGCACTTATACTTCACCGTTGAATCACCAAGTAATAGCTATCTGTTCGCCCTAGCAGGAGCCACTAAGATGTTGCTACTTTCTCTATTGATCCATTATCTTAATTTAATTGAAGCTAACTAAATGTTTGTAAAAGGAAAAGATGCATGCAGTCACTTACCACCATCACTCTTTCAAAAACTTGTTATGTCTCTCCACGTGTTAGTATTTTAGAGTAGCTTGTGACACCACTTAAAATCAACAAAGTTTATGTTGCACTTTTGTCCTACGTGGTAGTGATGTGTACAAACAATGACACGTCACCACTTAAACTGAAATAGCTCTTCTGACGTGTCGTACTACACCACCTCAGCTTTTGTTCCCAGCGTGTCAAACGCTTTCATGCACGTGAAATCACACGGTTGGGTGCTCCTTCAACTAATAACTTTCTAATTCATTTTTTTTTGTCAAATTTTTAATTGTAGAAAATAATAGCCTTGTGAGGTTCAGAAGTGACAATAAAGTTTGTTGAGACTTGAGAGGTAAGAAACCTATGAGAAAGAAACACATTGTTAACCTAGATTATAACGCTACCACACAATCAAACTCAAATAAACAAGATGCAAAAATGAATTGTATCAATCTCAATTGGGTTTATTACACATTTTGATACTTACTGTTTTATTTTCAAATTATTTCTTCAATTAATAGAAGAAAAGGGAATTGTATATATAATATGTAATAGAAATTCACTTATCACATTCGAAAGTATATCATTTCATAATTATCTATAGTTATTTAAATTTAAGTCTCTAGCATGACTAACTATTTGATAAAATGTAAGGCGAAACCGTGGGAGTACTTTGGAGCTTGGAATATTTACCGAAATTAATGCCCCTGATTGAAACAAGTTTAAAAGAAATGGTTCTTCTAATTTCAAATATAAAAGAAAATTGAGTTAACAAAAAGTAATATATATCCTCTCAAAAAAAAGTTAATATATATATTTGATGTAATTAATTTTTGTTGACTCAACATTTTCTTATATCTAGGACTAGGACTAACATTTTCTTATATCTAGGAGTAGGACTAAAGGAGTAAAAAATAGGTTGTGTTAAAAGTACTCATTATAAGGAAAAAAATCATAATGTTACAAAGCACCGTAATTAGAAGTTTTTTTTTTTTTTATCAAATGTGTGCATGTAATGATGAATTTGGATTTTTAAAGTTTTCTTTGAAAAATAATTTTCAATCACCGAAGTTATTAATATGTAGGTTGGGTCACGATCAAATCGTTTTCTAGATGTTTCAAGTCTAAATATTTTATGGCGCTGCTAGAAAATTATAAACTATCAATTATATCTTCATGATAAAATAATCAACCCAGCTACAATTGTCTCAGAGTCTTACTATATTGTAGCATTCGTTAGAATGACACATTTACTATAACTATTTGGTGTGGTTTATGAACTAAATATAGTCCTCTATTTATAGAGAGACTTCATAACTAAATTTAGTTAAAATTGCAAAAGCAATTTGGTCGATTAAAGAAATATTGTGGATAAGGTCAAAAAAGAAACTAACCCACCACCAAAGTAGTAGAAGAAATAACTGTTCGTATAAAAACAAAAGAAAGATCAAAAAAATCGGTTGGAGACTCTATCTTTTCACAAACATGAGTTAAACTTATGATAAGAGGTGTTCTGGATCGAGCAAATGTTCGAAGGCCGATTTACATAGGCCCAATACAAACTAACCTAAATCCTGCATTTGGTAAATTACTCGCAGCACATTTCCTCCACACGAGGAGGGTGCTTGGAGCAAACGAAAGCTGATTCAAACAGTCAGTAACGTCTCCTTCCATGTTCTCGCAAATCTCTCCTTGGTGGTTACGATTCTTACGAATTTGTAACCGGCGAGTCACATGTGTGTCATACAACAACGCCTGCAACACCCACCTCTATATAAAGAGGACTTTATGCAGTCCCCAAAGTTAGAATCTTCTTACTCTCTCAACCCCCTTTCTGACTCAATACTTACTTGAGCGATAATCAACAATTAAGGCTTACAACCACTATATAACCACTGCATCAAAACTACATCGATAATCATCTTCTGATTTAGTACGACCAGAGATATACACGAATTTTAAAAATAATAATTAATAATATTATTATTCATTTCATTATCATGCACTAAAAAATAAATATGACAATATAAATAACCCCCATATTTTTTTAATTCACACACTGCACTATTAAGGGTGTTCGTGGTGCGATTTGATTCGGTTTTAAGGTTAAAAGTCATCCGAACTGCAAGATAATTTAGTATGCGGTTTGGTTTGGTTTGGTTGACTTCTAAAATAAAATCCGAACCAAATAAAATCAAACAAATGCGGTTTAGATTGGATCGGTTGGTGCGGTTTTTTAGAATATTTTTTCAATGTTAAAATCAAATTAGAAAGCTAAAACACAACATATTTTTCAGCAATATTTTAAATTTTATCAAATATTGCAATTTTATTTCCATCCAACAATGTTACCAACTACGTAGACCAAATTAAAACGTGGACAAAAAAGAATCCTATTTTGTAAGAAATACAAAAGACTAAAATTTTAATCATTCTTTAAGAGTTCAAGTAGCACCTAAATACATTTTTGATAGAAAAAAATAAAGAAGAAACTTTACTAGAGAAAAAAATATGTCATTTTGTTAATGTTTTCATTGAATTTCTATGAGTATTGGTCTATATGGTATATATTTAATTAGTGTTTTTCTTATATTGCGGTTTGGTTTAGTTCGGTTGACAAAATCAAAACCGCGAACCGAACCAAACCATGCGGTTGAATAAAAAAATGAATCGAATACATCTGAACCAAATACGGTTTTTTGCGGTTTGGATTAGTTCGGTTTATGATTTTACTTTTAGATTAGTTCGGTTTTGAACACCCTAATGCCACTAATTCAAAATTTAATCACTTGTTAAATATTCCAACACATTTGAATTTCCTTCGAACTTCACATTAAGATTTTTCAAGTAATTTTTTTTTCCTCAAAAAAAATAGTAATTTTTTATTGTTGTTGAACAAAAGTATGAAAAGTCAAAGTCTAAACAAAATATACAGAATTAATTGCAAGTGATTTAATTGTGGTCCATGTGTATGAGCGTGGATTAAATTGAAAATTTGATGCGGAAAACATGATCGTGTCGACGTGGCATTATAACGGTTGCATGAGACTGAGTGAGTTGACGCGAGCTTCTGCCATGTCAGTCGCACCGTGTGACGTGGCAGCTACGTACGACGGAGAATGGAAGGAGAAGTGTGTTATACTGTTCTGACCACTTGTACTCACACGCCGGAACACCCTTCAATTGAAATTAATTGCTGGCTAACAATATTTCCTTCATTTTCTCTTTTTGACTTCGCCTCTTCAATTGCATTAATGAATTTTTTTTCTCGTAATTCTACCTAGTAAAGTGGGTACCTCAAAATGAAATAGTTGGGTATCAAACATGGTCTGTGCAACAACTGAGTTAATCTCAGAAAAATGAATTTGTGAATATATGAAATATAAATATAACTTATTTTGATCATATACATACATGTTGTATTTTTAGAATATAAAATATTTGTATAACATACTTTGACCATACTTTTTATAATTTATATATATGAACACAAATTTTAGCAGATAAAATGTTTAGTTTATCCCGATAAATATTTTGAAATAAATTTTAAAAATAGGAACGATTATTAATTTATGTGAAGTGGTGGACTAGGACACAACACAAGGACCATGTGACATGTCATGTTAAGGTACATTGAAATTGATTTAGTGTTTATCTCTATTATTAAAGGACAATTTGGAGATTTGACACAAAACCCCTTGAGGCTTTTATAAACAAACACCGCTGAGAGGACGCATTGTGAATCAACAAGTACACTCTGTCATTTGACAGAACGAGAATTTGTTTGTTTCACTTCCACATTCTCACTATTCTTCTCTTATCTATCTACCTTCAATGGCGCCAATGAATCCAACTCCAGACACTGAAAAAGCAGCTAACGTTGTTCCCCCAGACGACAGATGTCCAATCGAAGAAGTAGCTCTCGTCGTCCCTGAAACTGACGACCCTTCTCTTCCAGTCATGACTTTCCGTTCATGGTTCCTTGGAATTACTTCCTGCATCATTCTCATCTTTCTCAACACTTTCTTCACTTTCAGAACTCAACCACTAACCATTTCTGCTATTCTTATGCAAATCGCTGTTCTTCCCATCGGAAAGTTCATGGCCTCCACACTTCCCACGAAAGAGTATAACTTTTTTGGGTGGCGTTTCACGTTGAATCCTGGTCCTTTTAACATGAAGGAGCATGTTATTATCACTATTTTTGCTAACTGTGGTGTTTCTCAAGGTGGTGGTGATGCTTACTCCATTGGTGCTATTACTATCATGAAAGCTTATTATAAACAATCTCTTAGTTTTCTCCTTGCTCTATTCATCGTCTTAACCACTCAGGTTCTTTTTTTCGACAAAATATTATTATTTTTTTATGTTAAACTAAAAACGTTAAGATAATAGTTTGATTATGATGCAGAATGTATAATTAGTTTATAATTGCAGGCAATTGTTTATGTTTGGCTGTATAATCCAAAATCAAATAAATATTTGTATAACTTATATGTTAATGGTTATTGAATGATGGTGATGAAGTTTGTCTTTGAGACCCGTGAAGGTTGAACGTCGTCGTCTAATGTACTTTATGTTCAGTGTTGAAAAAATTTTGGTCTGTAGTACTTGTTTTGTTATCTACAAGTCTATCTGGAATTTGTTCTATTGTTTTTTTTTTTTTTTTTTGGTTTATGATG
>Ga0228710_1006585_pt1 | contig 17544 bp, 16 predicted proteins | sample MedpolnodulmetaG_FD_177995 | JGI IMG/M metagenome (GOLD analysis project Ga0228710, IMG submission 177995) | Root nodule microbial communities from Medicago polymorpha collected in Santa Monica, California, United States - pink nodules | ecosystem: Host-associated > Plants > Roots > Nodule...
TTTTTACAATTTTTCATAAATATAAAAAAAAAAAAAACAAAATCACCAATTTTTACGACAAACTTGGTGTATGTTTGGTTTCAATTGTAGAGGGTCAAAATTGATTTTAGAGGTTGTACAATTGATTCTATCATGTTTGGATGATTTAAGAAGAACTTATTTTGCTTGAAGAATTGATTCTACTTGAAGCTAGGATTTGTAGCTTTGGGCTTCTACAAATTTACTGATAAATCCACTTTTACATAAATACATTCAAACGTAGATCACTTTCCATTCAATTCACTTCTATCCTGTGAATCACAGACACGAGTAGCAGACACAACACTAACATGATAAAATTTTTGAGAAAATGACATAATTCAATGTAATCACAAGTGTTGGTATGGGCACATGTCAAATAATGTCAGATAATGGGACACGCCTTTAATTAGAAGTGTCCCTGCAACGTAACTTTAATCTCAAATCAATTTTCCAAAATCAATTCACTAAAAATCAATTCTTATCACTAAACCGAACAAGCCATTAAAAATCAAAATCAAATTGAGCAAAAGGGTATCCTAAAATCAATCAAAAACAACAAATCAGATAAAAAAAATCAAATTTTTCAAAACAAAAAAAAAAATCATAGATACATACTTGAAAGAGGGTATGGAGTTAAGGAAAAGATTAATCCAAGAAATTTCTGTAGGAGTGGCTTTTCGAGGATTATCAGAAGGGAATCTATAAGGAATTGTACAAGCTCGATAGTGAGAATCGATTGGTGTTAATAGCAATGGAAATTCAACGAGTTCTGATGCGCTTTCCATCTGAAAAAATGGAAAATGGGAAATTGAGTTTTTTGAAGAATGAAGTGAAAGAATGAATTTGATGAACTGCATATAATAGGAAAAATGTTTTCTTAAGTCAAAATTATTCTTTCTATTTTATCGAAAATAATTACAATAAACACACATCTCTGACGAATATAATTATTCATAAATACTGATTACTCATAGTATAATTACAATAAATGGATGGAGAATTATAATATATCTTAACAATCCTGATAATATTTTTATATAGGACTACTTTGAGTTTAAAAGTATGAAGATGTTAAAGACTAAATTGAGTTTTATTTTTATGAAATATTGAATTGGTCCATAAAAATTGTTTGTGACCAAAATGAATCTTCACTTAATAAAATAAAATAAAATTTTCAAGTTTTATATATAAAATAAAATGTTGAATAAAATAAAATACTAATTTATAGAGAATAATCTCTGGAAAAAAAAAGTAAAATTAAATTGAAAGAATAATATTAGTTTATTTTTTATGCGTCGTAAATTATTTTTACACCTACGTTTAATAAAATCAAGTCAGATATTTCTCTGACTTCAAAAAAAAGTCAGATATTTCTCTAAGATATTTTAAAAATTATTAATTTTACTTATACAAATTAAATTCTTATCTTTTTATGACAAATATTATTAATTATTTGTTAAATTAGTTGTTTTTTTACTTTTGTTCGAGTTTAAATTCATGACCTTCAATTCATTTGAGCGACTCAACAACCTAAGTTAAATTCTTAAGATATTTTATTGGTAGTGAAATTCTTAAGATATTAATCAATTGGTTTAATATTTAATGAAAATTTTAAACTTTTAAAAATCAAAAATGTACACTTGAAAAAATCTAAAATATTAGCTTAAAATTGGACCGTACAAAAGACTAAACTGTCTAAAATAATGTAGTTTGGCTGCATGCAGTCATGGGATATTGACCGCACGCAACCCATATCTTTAATACCTCAACACCAAAACACACATCTACCTCTAAGTTAAATACAACAAATTAAGGCATATGCCATAATTCATACCAATAGGTAATGGTATCTCTCCAACAAGTCATGTTAGACTCCACAACAAGCATCAGTCATAAATTCATTATGATAGATGAACACTATCATTACCCAACAAGTCATTCCAATTTCCAACCTTCACAAAGACAATCAACAACCTCTATTAAGTCCTTTATCAAAACATGTTTTTTTCTTGACGTTTTTTTTTTTATCAAAACATGTAAGTCTTCATGAACGGAGAATAAATATTTAGAAGTTGGTGGTATGATATACAGAAGATGAATATATTATATAGTGTTTTCAATTTAAAATGTAATTATTTACCACTTATGTATTCCGAATGGAATAAACTTGCACGGACTTGGAATAAGAGTTAGACTGTGAGGGTTTTTATTGAAATCGATTGTTGTTGAGATAATTTAGCATTTTGACAGTGACAACATTCAAAAGATTGTTGTAAATTACGAAGAAAGATTCTCAATAGTTTTGAGACTCAAATGCAGTTTCATGTTCTTTTGAAGCTCGTACAATTTGATAGGTAAAACTTTGAACAGAATTTAAAACATATTTTATAATTTGGATTGTGATCGAGCCTCAAACCACATTACCAAATTCTTCTCCGCTTTGGGTTCTTGTGCAATTTTGTTATTTATAAAAGACGTTTTAGTGGATAGAAGAGTCAACTTTTAGGTAATAAAACTATTGGTATACTAAATAAAGAGTTGATGCCCTTCAAAGTATGTTTATTTGAAAGAAATGTTAATTTTACTTGTACTTAAAAGATTGGTGTAAAAATTATTCCATTGCTAATGAGGTTTATGTTAAATTCCCATAAAAATATTCACTAACTAAAAAAAATTCAAGTGCAAACATCAATTTGGTTCAAAAGTTTGTTGTCATTATTTAAAGTCAACATAACAGATGTAGATTAAAAATTTGAACGTATTCATCATTTACCTATGTCATATGTAGATTAATATGTTTTGCATGTGGAGATTATTTACTTTTAAAGTCATAAAAATAACCTAGGGGAAACTTGTAATAACCTGATATATATGTAAAAGATGAGGAATACGTACATTAAAAATTTGAAATTGAAAAGTCGAGCTGAAAAAGAAATATTTACAATCATGTCGTTCATATGTGAATGAAGGTTAGTAAATGCTTGTCTTGATTCAATTGTTAACTTATTCCCTATCATACAATGCCAAACTTTAAACTTACAGACATAGGTGTGTTGTTTATGAATGAGTTCAATGACATGTACACATATGAACTATATGATAGTAAATAATATTTTTCACAAGTCAAGATCTGCATAGAAATCAATATAATCCACCCAGAATCTGTGCTAATATTTGATATTTAACCAAGCCAAGCCACCCCAAACAGACATATCAAATTCAAAGCCACTTACAGACACGTCAAATTCAAAGTACTTCCCTATTGCCATTGTTCCAAAACTACACACTCGACAAAACTATATATATTTTCTTAGAGTTCTTCAAAAAAACTATTCTCTTATACAGACGGTTCAACAAGTGTAGAAATATATCATATATGTCCGTGCTGTCAGCGTCAATAGAAACTTATTTAACGCAGTTTGCATCAAAATATCAATAGAGCCAGTTTGTGTTCAAATATCAATCAATAGGGCTCAACCGGGGCCCTGAATTTGGAACCGGCATAGACTGCTGCAGCACCAAGCTCCTCCTCAATCCTAAGAAGCTGCAACACAGATCAAAGAGGTTCAAAACAATGTTCTAACTTAAATCCACATAGAGCTATCTACATCTCAATTTTATTTTACATTCTTTAATTGGCCCTAAGGCATCAAATATTATCGAAGTAAATATTGAACAAATATAATACAATAAAATAGAAGCACAAGAGCTTTTATATCAAATGGACATGGCATTACAAAATACAATTTTCAAAGGCATAACTAGCCATTGAAGTGAGACCGTATTCAGCTCAATTAACAAAGATAAGGAGTTTTGTGGTTTTACCTGGTTGTACTTAGCAAGCCTTTCAGATCTGCAGGGAGCTCCCGTTTTGATCTGTCCCTGTTAAACAATGACAAAGCATGACCAAATCTAATAAGCTTCAAAATAGAAGGTAAAATTTTTTTAAGTTACAAAAACTTGACATGAATTACATGAAGCTTATAACATAACATTACTGGGAAAACGCAAATGATAACTTACTGTTGCTAGCCCAACTGAGAGATCAGCAATGAAGGTATCCTCAGTTTCACCACTACAATAAACAAGATGTGACACATTAGCGTCTACATACAGAAATGAGAAAATGACAGAACTGATTGGGAAAACAATGGAAATTCAATACCTTCGGTGGCTAGCCATGACACCCCAACCAGCTTGCTTAGACATTCTCACAGCTTCAATACTTTCAGTTACACTACCAATTTGATTCACCTATCAAATAGGTTATAAAGAAAATTCTCATCAGATTTGATATAGAGAACTAAAAGCATAGTTAATTAAAACGGAACTCTTGTTCCTCTAGGAAATAAAAAAAAACGGCTGAAGGTAAATTTACCTTCAACAAAAGGGCATTGCAAGACTTCTCTTTAATTGCTTTTTCCACACGCTAAGGAATCAATATAACAAACAGAATAATGTTAAAAACACAACAGGATACATGTTTGCAGAACAGAACTCCTAAGTTTGAAAGTTAATAAAGTACCTTTGGGTTGGTAACAAGGAGATCATCACCAACTATCTGTACTTGCTGACCCATTTCAGCTGTTAATTTTGCATAGTGCTCCCAGTCATCCTGATCAAATGGATCCTCAATTGACACAATTGGGTAGTCTGACACAAATGATTTGTACACATTCTTTAAGCTGTCTCCTGAGATTTTCTCTGATCCATCGTTATTCTGCAATAAGGTAGTCATGTATCAAGTCAACGCATTTGACGAAGAAATATATCTCAACAAAGAAATAAAAATAGAGAAACTTCAGGACAAAGTTCACAAGTCTACCTCTTCCTTGAAATTCAAGTCGTATGTTTTTCCCTTGTTATCATAAAATTCTGAAGCAGCAACATCCATCCCAATTACAACCTGTACAGATAGAAATTAATCATTCATATATGTATTAAGATGCTAAGTCAGATTCAGCAGATGAATATTCAACCTTTCCAGTATAACCAGCTTTTGCAATGGCAGTTTTCAGAAGCTCAAGTCCTTCTTTGTTTTCCTATACATTAAACAGAACAATTGTAAAATTTAAAAATTGCATTTTGGCAACATGAAAATGTAATGAAGCAGAAAGGAGAGTAGAGATGGTTAATGTTTGTTATAGAATATAGAGTAACAGCAGAAATAATTATTTTGTTTGCAAAGTTGGATTATCACACTAGATAAGATCCTAATATGCAAACAAAATAAATGAATCCAATAATTGGGATAAATCAAATCATTAACTACTCTTAGGTAAACTTAGATTAGATCACAAAAACCAAAAGAAGCATGTAAGGACCTGGATATTAGGCGCAAAGCCACCTTCATCACCCACATTAGTAGCATCTTGTCCATACTTCTTTTTAATCACAGCCTGTAAAGTAAACATAATATCTTAATTGATGACACTAAATCAAAAAGAATCCTGTCATCTATTTTTGCTTTTATTCTAAAACAAGTTGGGCAAAATGGACATTAACCTTTAGATGATGGTATACTTCTACACCCATCTTCATTGCTTCTTTGAAAGAAGATGCCCCAACAGGAAGAATCATAAATTCCTATATAAGAGGCAGAAGGATAAGAATTTGGATAAAAAAAAACCGGCCCTAATCAATACATATATAATATATTAGATAGATTTTACCTGCATTGCAAGCTTATTTCCTGCATGTGAACCTCCATTGATAACATTGAATGAAGGTACAGGCAATACCAAAGTCTTGTTTCCAGCTAGATTTGCAATATGCTGAAATGTTTTTGAAAATATACCAAAGCAATCCATGAGAACACAAGCTAACAAGATAGAAACTACAGTTACTGAAATCTCACATACCTTGTATAGAGGAATTTTCTTTGCTAAAGCACCAGCTTTACAGACAGCGAGTGACACAGCCAAAATAGCATTGGCTCCAAGCTAAAAATTTCAAGATTGTGGAAACCTAATCAGCAAAACATGAATGTCTATTTGTCTATTACAGTCTCCATAAACGCAGCCACAAAAAAATAAGCAAAAGAAATCTTATACCTTCTGCTTGCACCATCCCCACTCATTAACAGTTCCATCGAGCTGCTGTACCATAAAATTGTCGATTTCAGTCTGCTTGGTTGGGTCCTGTAAATGCAGATAACAAATTCAGCCACTCTATCAAATTTGGATTTACAAACAATAAGCCGTGTCAAAAAAAAAAAAACCCAATATTATAGTTCCACAATACCTTGCCAAGAAGAGCAGGTGCTATAATTGAATTCACATTCTCGACAGCCTAAGCCAAAACAAATTTGGAATCTTATTATCAGCTCCAATTCATTCAGGAAAAAATAACAGAAAAAAATAACTTACCTAAAACAAACATAAGTTACTGGTAAACAAAAATATAGTAAAAAGGGATTGTAAGGTAAGGGACAAAATAAAAAAGCATATTATCAAACAGATACTGACATTTTTAAAAGGAAATCCATCATTCTTCCCAAAATTAGAAAAGAACTTCTAAATACATCAATGTGAAACAAAAAAATGTATCAAGTACCTTAAGAACACCTTTCCCAAGGTAGTCTGAGCCTCCATCCCTCAATTCCAGAGCTTCATAAACACCTTTAACAAAAATAAAACGAGTTATGAGTCATAACACATGACTTTCTGAACTACCAATAAAAGCTATGAAGCTCAGACACAGAGACGCTGATAATAATCTGAGAAAACGAAAGTGATTAATGATTTAAACATAACCACATGTCAGTTTTGCATCGGACACGTGTCCAACGTGCAATTAATTTCAAATGTCAGTACCACATAGTACACAAGTAACATGCATCAAGCATGTTAGTTAGAAACATCAAAACATCACTTCAAGTTCACCATTCATTTCTATTTTATCACATCACAAGCAATAACTTACTTAACAAAACGCATACAAAAGTGCAGCAAATCAAAATATTCCTAAAAAAAATGCATTACACACAGTCAATGTTGCATGGGCCACATGTCGAACATGCATTCAATAATCTAAAGTTTGAGTCCTACATAGTACACAAGTCATATGCATGTTAGTTAAAAACCACAAAGCATCCCTTCAAGTTCAACATTCATTTCTATTTCCTCACAATACAATAAAAGATGTACCACAAAAAACGTACCTAATCCAAATATTCCTTAAATCAACACACAAGCACAAAATCAAATTCAATTTTTTCAATATCTCAAATAAACACCGATCATTTGCCTTTTGAAACACAAAAGCTATGAAGGAAGAAAGAACACCGACACACAGACACCGATAATAATTTGAAAAAACAAAAAATATTAAATTAAATGTAATCACATGTGTCAATGTTGCATCAGACGCTTGTCTACCGGGCATTCAATAATCTAAATAATCTAAAGTGTCAGTGCTACATAGTACACACAAGTCACATGCATCATGCAAACATTAACAAAAATTTACTACATAGCACACACAAGTCACACACAGTTTAGCTAAAATTAGAAACCACAAAACATCACATCACATCAACTTCAACATTCCTTTCTATTTCAGAACACAAACAATAAATTACTACAAAAATGTACCAAATCCAAACATTCCTCAAATCACACAAACAGCTCAACAAAATAACACACAAACACAAAATCAAATCAAATTTTCACGAATCATTTACCTGTTGAAGCACCACTAGGAACAGCAGCTCTAGCAAATGTTCCATCACTAAGAGTAACATCAACCTAACAATAACCAAACCAATATCAGAAACCACAGCTTCTCATAAACAAATTCCTAAAATTAGACAAAATCAAAAACACACCAAAACCTGTAAAAATCAACGAAGCACCGACACAGACACAAACACTAGATACTGGTGAAAATATTAAATATAATAACATGTGCCGGTGTCAGACACATATTCAATGAGAAGTGTCGGTGCAACTGAGATAGTAATAGTATTAATTAATTCCATAACATGAAATATAATTTTTTTCTTCATTTTCCCGCTCATTTTCTCTCAGCTTTCCAAACAAAAAACGAAAAAAGAAAAGAAAAACACGAAACTCACTTCGACGGTTGGATTTCCACGGCTATCGAAGATCTGACGAGCTTTAACAATCTTGATCGTAACAGCCATTGTTGTAAGAATCAAATTCTCGTGTTTTTTTTTTTTTAAAAAAAAATTTCTCGGTGTTTCTGTGATTTTCTGAGGGTTTTTCTTCTCGAGAAAGTGCAATGAGGTTAAAATGAAAATGATGGAGTGAGAGTGTGTGAGTGGAAGTGGGAGTGGAATATATATATATATATAGGTGGTTGCACACGTGGCTGTTAGTGAGGGTGGTGAATCTGGACCGTTGGTCGTGGAAAAAGAAAGATGAATGTATGGTTGGGATGGATTTGTGTATCATGAGAGTCTTGTTTTAGAAGCTGGTGTGGGGCCCATCACCAAGCACATAGAGAAGAATATGCTTACGCTGCAAGTTTCCCTATCCATCCAAAGAGAGTTTCACCAGGTATTTAAATACTTCATCAGCTAAAAACAACGTTTTAGGTTTATTAAATAACTAATGTATTCACCTATAATTACAAGTCAGATATAATAATTATTCAATATACGTAAAAAGTTGTTTTTTTGCTTATAATGTGACTAGAGGGAGTACATAAGAGCATGGGAGGCTATAGGTGTTGAAATCAGGGGCGGACCTGAGCAGGGCAGGGTGTGGCAATATCCACACCAACCCAGGCCCAATTGTTTTACTATTAGTGTACCACACCAACAGCCCAACCCATCAGTTTTCTTTTCTGATTCCTATCAGTCAGCCCACATTTCCTTCTTCTTTCCCATCCTCACAAGCACACACGCACTTCCTCACAAGATATCAAATTGATGTCATCACTTGGGGTAAATGTATATAGATTTTCAATTTCATGGACTAGGATTCTACCTAGTAAGTATTCCTTTATTCACATAACTAATTTCCACAATTTTATCTTTCAAATTAGATTCTTAATTAGGTCCTTGTTCATGAGCTGTAACAGGAGGAATATAAGGGGACATAAATCCAAGTGGGGTTATGTTCTACACCAATCTTATAGACAATCTGCTAGTTAGAGGTGAGTAACACCATCCACTTAGTTCTTACGGGAAAAAAATTTGCCACACTAATATTGTAAGTCCAGGTCCGTCCCTGGTTGAAATGAGCTTGCAATCTTGCATTTCAAATTTCTTTAGTAGCTCCGATAAATATTTAGTTGAGAATTGCTTTTCTTCCATCTGTTTTTGTTCATTCTTGTCAAACGTTGAAAAATACACATACGTGAATTAACTCTCGTTGTAAATACACCTGTGTGAGTTAACTCACGCTCGACTATTTGACGGAAATGAGCAAAAACATATGGGAGAAGAGCATAACTCTATTTAGTTTGACTAATAAAAGTTCCTTCTTTAACTTGTTTTATTTGCAACCCAAGAAAAAATGTGAGCTCTCTTACAAGGGACATCTCAAATTCTCCTTACATTAGATTTAAGAATTTTATACACAAAATTTCGTTAGTGGAACCAAATATGATATCATAAACATAAATTTTAATCAATAAAATATCTTTCTTTATTAGTTTGCTAAACAAAGTATTATCAAATTTAACAAGAACAAAACCCATTTTCTATAAAAACTTGTTCAATATCTCATACAAAGGTCTACGAGATTGTTTGAGACCATAGAGCATTTTCTTAAATTTAAAAACATGACACGGGTGCTCATGATCTTCAAATCCCAGAGGTTGTTATACATATAGCTCCCCATTTAGCAAACTATTGAGAAATGCGGAATTAACATCCATTTGATACAACTTAAAGTCTAAATAGTAAGTCAATGCAAAAAGAAGTCTAATCGCTTTTAGGCAAGCTACTGAGACGTAGGTCTCCTCGTGGTCGGTCCCCTCTTCTTGATTATACCCATTTGACACTAAGCGAGATTTATTTCTAGTGATGAGTCTATTTTCATCAATCTTGTTCCTAAAGACCCATTTGGTGCCAACAATCGAACGATCCTGAGGACGAGGAACTAATTCTCATACCTAATTTATTTTAAACTTAATAAGCTCATTTTTCATATTAAGAATCCGACCATTATCGATCATTACCTCCTTAATAGATTTAGGTTCAACTTGGAATATAAATGTGGAAAAATCACAAAAATTACTTACCTGTGAGCGATTACTTACTCCCTTCTGGATGTCTTATAAAATATTGTTCAAGGGGTGGTCTCTCGTGACTATCCAATCCTGATGAGGCAATGGTGAGATTTCTTATTTTCGTCATCTTGAACGCCTTTGTCACATTTTTCACTTGTAATGTCCTCCTCTTCAGAAGGAGCTTCTTATGGAGCGCAATCCTCGACTAGATCCTTAGCAATAATTCCTGAAACACCAAAATCAGAAGTACCTTTCCAAACCTCTTGGAGAAGTGACTTGTCAAAAACAACATACTCAGATTCCTCAACAATGGGGGTCTCTTATTTAAACCCTATAAGCTTTTCTAAAAGATGAGTATCTAAAAAAGATCCGCTCATCTGCCATTGAGCACTGGAATATCCCCTCTCGAATCCAAAGTAGCTATACAGTTTTTTCTGTCTGAAATTCTCCCTTCCAAATTATGAGTGTAGGTCTGATGCCATAATTTCAAACTACCGCAGATCAATTTGAATTTTTCCTTCAAGATCTAACCTCCCCGCCCTTTGACCTAAAAGGAAAGCCACCTCTCCTTATCAAACTCTGAATACCTTAGTAATTCTATCCAATATTTAAACATTCGTTGAGGGCGAGGCCCCTAATTCTCTTCATTAATTGTTAACAAAAGATGACAATGATCAGAAATACCTCAAACGAGAGCCATTTGAATGCAGTTTGGCCAAATAGAACAGCATTCTTAAGATAATAAAAAACAGTCTAAACGACTCATAGATGATTCGTCCCCGCGGTACCAAGTAAAGCTTCTGCCACATAGCAGTAAATCAAATAATTTATTATCATCAATAAAGTGGTTAAAATGAGAAAAGTCCTCAAGACAATCACCTAACACCCTACTCCTTCTCTCCATAAAAGACTGAATAACATTAAAATTTCCACTCACGCACCAAACCACATCCCTACTATTATTAATAAACCCACCTAACCTTGCCCTTAATATTTGGCTTCTTCCACTATCAAACGGAGCATACACATTTGCAATAGAAAACACCTTATTAATATTAATAAAACCTGCCATGAATAGTCAAAATATTATCAAAACTCATTGTAACCCAAACCTCCACCTTCGTAACATCTCATAAAGTTAAAATCCCCCATGACCGATAAGACACACCACAGACATACCATGGTCCCTCACCAACTTTTGTACCTCTCCATGCTTCTCCCACCTTCCTAACCCTCTAATATGATAATAAATAATCTTCATTGCCAACACCAACCCCCTTCACACCACCCAACCACCCCCACTTACATGCCACCCTTCTCTCCCTTCACTCCCACCTTTACGCCCCCTCCCTTGCTCCCTCTACCATCAACTATAGATAAAACACTAAAACATATTAGAACTCCCCCCCCCTAAAACTTCACCCTTATATAACTTTTTATACTTCATTGACGTCTGCCATTAACTCTCGAGAATTACTATGTACCGCCATCCAATTTTTCCAATCATCATTAATATATGAGTTTGTCTTTTCTAAAGATAAAGAAATTCATTCAACATTCCCAACTGAAGACGTCAATGACTTTTTGAATGCCTTTTTACTTTTCCTTTCTTTTCGACTTTGGCACTTTTATACTCACGCCCATCAATCCTGATTCCTGAATATCTTTATTGATTTTCGAAGAGTCATTAGAATCCGCAACACAAATACACCTGTCATGGATCCACTCAATAGTCCATGGCCCTTTACCCAATAAATCCTCTCTTAACAGGGTCAATAATGACCTTTTTGTGACCTCTCCAATTTAACTTTGGACTCTGATGCTTCATGTGTTTAGTTTATAAATGATGCTTCACTAATTTCCCTTTCTTCAAACCTCTTCTCCTTCACCTTGACCTCTGGTGCAACCAACTTGTTAAGCTCTTGTGTAACAAGCTGAGCCTGAGAAATGTGAGCCCGCATATTTGCACCTTGCAGATCGGTTTCTTGCTTCTCATTTTGTGGCTCTTTACGCCCTGATAGAACAACCCACACCTTCCTCGTCGACATCCTTACATGATTTTTGAGGCAAATCTTAATGTTATCGGGTAACTAGAGTATCAATTAAAGGAGCATCTTCTTGCAAGTAAACCGGCTCTAAATACACCGATTTTTCTCAACCTCATATTCAACTAAACACACATCATTGGCGATGCCAAACTCAAGATCCTCCAAAATTTGCATTAGATACTTCTTCCCATCAATCCAAAAATCTTTGAACACATTCAGTTACTAAAAAATAGAAGTTGTTATTAAAATTCTAGCATAGTCTAATCTTTGTTTATGAATAGTGCACTCATCAGTTTTCAGCAACCTCCTTTTTACTGAAACTAATTCGATGAAAAAAAATAGAATTTCACGCATGTAATGGAATCCTATAACAACACACTCACACACCTCTTTCATAAATCACATATCCATGCTTAGACCAAGCACGACAATCATTTAACAACTTATAGAAAAAAAATCCTCTGTCTCATTAAATAGACATCATCTACTCATTACCTGAATGATAAAGAATCACTTTGTCGCCACCTAACGGGACCACTTTAAAATAATTAAACCCAACATCAATAAAAATTTGTTGAAGAATCAGAACACAAACGCCATTGCGTATCCTTGCTATTATTCCCTTGATTTCCCACTCAACATATGTAGATAAAGATGTATTTCCTTTCCGCCTTAACCTACTCTACACTCTCCACCCCACTCACACCTTCCTTCTTCGCCTTACTGACAACATACTCAACAAAAAACGACCTCTTACCATTCACCCTCTTCTTCTTACCACCATTCAACTCAACCTCCCTCCCCACCTTACAATCACCATCCTCTCTCTCCCTCCTAACAGCCTCCTCCTTCACTCTCACTAACTCCCTCTTTCTTCTTCCATATACCACGACCTCTCCCATCTCCTTATCCCTCGATTGTTTTCCATCCTCTATACTAATTTTTTCACCCTCATCTATCCCCTTGATAAGAGCGACATTATCCTTAAACCTATCAAATCGAGCCACATTCACAACAATCCAAAACTCACCAAAGTAAATACTATTAAGAACTTTGTTTAGTTTTGTGACATCCCACACATTAGAAAATCTAGTGAATTCAAACACCTGACCTTAAGCATTTATTTTTCTGGATACTAACACATCTAATCAGATTCCGCAAACCTCCAAACTATTCCTTAACTCAACGTACGACAAATTACTAGGAATATTGGTAAAATAAAAAGAAATCACTAAAGCACATATTGGCTGATCGTGAATGTTCCCTGACCAAGTGTAACTTCTCGGACGATGATCACCACATGATAATTAAAATTGTTACCGACGTCGAGTAGGTGATCGAGACCTCCCCCTTCTCACCTGCGAACGACCGTATACCTCTCCACCAAAACTTGCACCATCGCGACGCCTATTCCTATACCTGAACCCAAAACCTCCATCTAAAACCGCCGAACCTTGAAATTATCATTGTCCATTACCTGAATCCGAACCTAACCCTAAACCTCCATGACAATTGAAACCCCTTAACCTGTGTTGTCCTTGAATATTCGGTCGGACCAATTTCCGACATCTTGAGCTCACCACACTCCAATCTCTCTCTCTCTCTCTATCTCTCTCTCTCTCTCTCACCATATGTGCCACCCTGTTTGGAGACATCCTCCAAATGAACCTCTTAACCGGTGAAAAAGAATGCTAAGGTGGTTACTCTAGGTGGAACCTAAAGCTATCACCTTTATCTCTCACTCTACCCCTCACGCTCTGGACATTATTTCTATCATGTTAAATATTTATTAGATTTCATAGTAATTTCTAATAAATGATCATTGAAAATTTATCTTACAAAACATGAGAAAAGATCTATACTTTAGTTAATTATTAAATTTTGTTGAGTTGTATAAAGTAATAACCCGAACTTTTTTCTTTTGCATAAGATTTATTGTTATTTTTATAATGTCAACATCAAGTGTAACCAAATGATTTAGGTCTGATGATTAATGAGTTCCCTAAAACGAATCATTCCTGAGAACCCATATTATCAGGTCCCTTTATTTTCAGGCTCGAAATCCGGGGGTAAAAATCCCCTCCATTTATAACATTTTCTATTTATTGCAATTTGGAGAGAGATAGACAAAAAAAAAGTGGTGGGTCCTATCACTAAGTGGATCCCACCATCATTATTTTTTTTGTGTCTATCTCTCTCCAAATTGCAACAAATGGAAAAAGTTATAAATGGAGAGGATCTTAATCAGAAATCCGGATGGTTAATACATAAATGATACATCCGGATGGTTAATACATAAATCATGCAACACCAAGTGTTGTCATCATTAAAGTTTAATTAAGCAAACAAAATATGTTTTTTTAGGAAACTTTAATGTGTTTTATTTAGTGTTTTTCATGTTTCTTTTACATAGTGCTTTTTTGAGTTGTCCTTGTCTTTTTGATACACCTTTCGTGTTTTATTATTGAGTAAATTATATTTCCCTTTCCTAAAAGAAACTTTAATTACACTCCCCTATCTCCTCTTATGTTAAAATATGCACTCCTCTCTCTTGACAACTTCATTTCTTTATAATTTAAATATCAATGATAATTTAATTTAGGGTTAATAGTGTTTTACCCCCTTGTAATATAGATCATTTTCGGGTTTACCCCTATAAAAATTTTGTTTTGGTTTTCGTCCTTATAAAATTATTTTTTTTCCAGAATACCCCCCCTAATAGGCCATTTTATTAATTTTATAATTTAGATTATAAAATTCACTTTTAAATAACCATACTTTATCGACTTTAGTAATTTTTCACATATTTTAATTTTATTTTAGGTTTTTTCATTTTTTATAATAGGGTTTAAAACTATATGCTAATGAAATTGTGAATAAAAAATAGCAAAAATATAATTTTGATTATATTAAAATGGACCCGCAATACTATTTTTCTTCAAAGTGTGTTAGATTATTTTGTTTTACTAGATTATTAGAAACAAAAAAATATATATTGAGGGAGTAAAGTGCATATTTTAACATAAGAGGGAGAGAAATGTAATTCAAACTTCTCTTAGGGGATGAGAGTGAAATGTTTTCTAATATGTTTTGAATAAGAGGGGAGAGAAGTGTAGGAGAGTGTAATTCAAACATTTTTGAGGGGAGAGGAGTGTAATTACTCTATTTTATTTGATAAATGTGTTGTCCTTATCTTAAAATACACTTTAGAGTTATTTGAGAAAATTATGAATTTGAGAGAATAATGTTAGTATCAATGTTATATAAGTTTCATTTAATTGATTATTATATTTTTGTTATTCTACATTAATTTCAAAAATTAAATTATTATTTTGAGTTATTTTTGGTTATTCTATGTTTTTTTAAGAAGTCAAAATGAAATATATTAACCAAATCGATCAAGTCCTTCCAACACAAGGTGTGTCGGAAACAAATTTTAATAAAGTCTACAAAATTATAGTACACCAACAAAAACAAATTAAAAAACAAGAAAAGAAACAAGCTACGTAATTGTAGTTAGACACTAAAGATGATTAAGCTACCAATAGTGATAGTCAAAATGAAAGTTGCATATCTCACTTTCAACCAGCAAAAAGACTAAAGATTAATTTTGTCGCATAAAGTTGACAAATTTTCCTCGTTGTGGTGAAAAACACGCCTGTTCTTTTCCTTCCAAATAACCAATACACATGAGAGACAAATAATGTTCAAAGCTAAACGAGCTTTCTTTGAAAAATCACCTAAATAGATGAAGTGTGATCGATGATCTGAAATAGTGCCCGAATTTACGATAATAAAACCGAGCCGATCGAAAATCAAGGACCAAATTCTGCCAAAAAAATCACACTGATGAACAAGTGATCCACATCTTCATTCTTCCCACAACCTCTCGTACGTTGTTGATCATTATTCTGGATCACGCCCCAGTTGAACAGATTATCTTTTGTAGAGATGCGGTTGAGAACTAGACGTCAAGCAAAGAGATTGACCTTGAGAGGAACTGCTTTAATCCATAGGTTGTTTGAGTTGATATTGATGTAGGATGATTCACTTAGTTCATCTCTTATTTCTTAAAGTTAACTCGAACGCAAAATTTTGTCCTAGATTTAACCCAACTTCTTTGCTTAATTATACTATATTAACCCTATTTAATTAACCCTATTTAATTTAATCAAAATGTTAATTGTTATGGAAATCAAAATAAACAAATCGCTCGTAATTTTTCTTCTTAATTAAACTAAACAAATCCTCCTATTCTTATCCATAACACAAAAACAGCACATCACTCCTATTATTTTCTTTTATTAAAAAACAAAACAAAATTATTTCCAAACTAAATATCAAGAATCGCTCGATTTTTTTGAAAAAACAGATCGCTCCTATTTTGTTAACAGATCGCTCCTATTTTTTTTTGAAAAAACAGATCGCTCCTATTAATCCAATCGTTGCTTAACAAATTATCGTATTTTCCTACCTCCTCTGGCAAACAAATCACTCCTATTAATCCATAGTTTATTTCATCCGCCACTAAGGCAAACAATACTTTCACTCTTTTATTTCAATTACGCTCAACAACATTAAATTGCATAAACTCTTTTATTCATCAATCTCTTTCATTGTTGTGAAGAGAAATCTGAAGGATTTCAGAAAATTTATCAAAAGATGATTATAATGATCGTTGATGATCTAGATTGATATTTTTCAGACTACTCGTTGGTTGAATTTGGTGTATCTCTCACTCTCTTTCTCCCTTCTAATTCTTTTATATTTTTTCTTCCCGTTTTTTTCAGCTTTGCAGGTCACGCTTTTTGGTTGGATGACGTTTATTGAGATATATGTATGGCTTGACTGCAATACTGATGTAGACCAAGAAGATCCATAAACTACTGGTATTGGAAAAGACATCGAATAAGGTGCAAGCTTTAATGATTCACTTTCCGTTTTGTGATAGTTATCTCATAATTTGTTCATGATCCATCAACTAGGTTCAGGTTTAGGTGCAATATCCACCAAATATAGGTGAAAACTTTGTTTTAATCATGCAAAACAAAAGGAGTGGTGGCAGCAAAGTGGAGGGGACTTCAAATGTGGCACTACATGTTTGTTCTTGATAGTACTGTGCACTATGATTTTCTCTCAACACCAAAGATGCTTTCTTTCCTCTAATGTATGATTCAGAATAAGAGGAGTTCCATTTTGTTTGTAAATAAAATAGGATTTTTAATTTTTCACATAAATTTTATGGTATTTTGTTTGTTTATTCATTATTCAG
>Ga0228710_1006586_pt1 | contig 17542 bp, 6 predicted proteins | sample MedpolnodulmetaG_FD_177995 | JGI IMG/M metagenome (GOLD analysis project Ga0228710, IMG submission 177995) | Root nodule microbial communities from Medicago polymorpha collected in Santa Monica, California, United States - pink nodules | ecosystem: Host-associated > Plants > Roots > Nodule...
AGACGCGTACGGGACATCATTCCGGTTGTTTGGAAGCCCCCCACCAGCCCTTGGGTCAAGGCCAACACGGATGGATCGGTTAGAAATTTAGTGGCAACTTGTGGTGGTATTTTTCGCGACTCTCGCGGTACTTTTCTTGGTGGCTTTGCAAGCAATCTTGGTTGCATTTCTGTATTCGAAGCGGAAATACTGGGACTCATGGTGGCTATGGAATATGCGAGCTCCAACGGTTGGACTCGATTATGGCTCGAAAGTGATTCTTCTAGCGCGGTACAAGCTTTTCATAAGCCATCTCTTATTCCGGTTTGTCTCCGAAACCGTTGGCATCATTGTACTCACAATGGTATGTTTATTATTTGCTCGCACATCTTTCGGGAGGGAAATGTTTGTGATGATGGCCTAGCCGCTTTGGGACATGATTTGAATGACACCACGTGGTTCACCTTGTTGCCTCCATCTTTGGGGCAGGATTTTTCCAGAGACAGAAATGGACTGCCGAATTATAGATTCCCTTAGATTTTCTGTTTCTAGTTTTTGTATATATTTATTTTCTTCGAGGGTTTTGGCATAGTCCCCCCTCTTTGTATTTTTCCCCCTTTTTTTAATAAATACGTATTGGAAAGGCGGCACAGGATGGAGTGGCTGTTGGGTGCCAACCTAGTTGGGATGCTTCAACCACTACCGGATGCCTCACCTTTCTCTTGGCCTTATCAAAAAAAAGTAAGAACAAATGTGCTGAAGTTTCCAACCCTCCACAACCTGTAATACATACCGTATCTGTAATGGGAATGACTTGCCGCCGCACCAAATTATCTTTCATAGGAAGTCGATTAGGGAGAAGCCGCCACACGAGCACAGACACCTATCCGAAGAATCAGCGGTGGTGGTAAGAAAATAATAAGCTCCCTTCACCGAATAGCCGTGAATAGGATCTAACAACCAACGCCACACGTCATGAACATTATCCTGCAAAACAGTGTTGTAAAGTAAAATAGAACACTCCCTCACGCTCTCCTCCTCCCAAGCAAACAAGTGACACATATTTAGTCTACTTTAGTTCTATTATACAACATTAGATAATAATCATCAAATAACCGCATTGGTTAAAAGTCACGAAAACAAATATTACAAAATCATAGAACAATTAAGAAATTCTTACATGATCATATTTATTTGTGGATTACTAGGTCAATTTTAAAATGGCATTTTGTTCATAAAAAAATAAATAATAAACAACTCATTTAACTATTAATTTAAGTATATTTGGTTTATTGTACAAAAAAAAAAGTATATTTGGTTTACCGATACACTAGAACTATTAGGTGTACCATAGAATTTGACTAGTATATGACTTCATACTTGATTTACAAAGTCTGTGCTATATTTCATAACCGTAATTATATTACATTAAATAGGCGAGAACTTCCAACATAAGCAGAGAGAATTCATGAAAACAATATACCATTTTGTCAACAAAAAAAAAAAAGATAGAAGAAGATTGCTCTAAAAATTATCAAAAAATGGTTATGTAAATATCATTCTTAAAAAGATGTAATAGTAGAAACGAAAGAGACAAACACATATGGATTATTGGAATGGAAAATGCTATTTGTCCCGAGAAAACAATTCACGACCATATCACGACCGTGTTAAAGTAAGTGTGGCATAAATCCACTTTGTATTCCATCCACCCATGTATTGTGACAGTTGCTAATCTAACAGAGATAGGCTATTCGGGACAAGTTGCTTCGCTAGAAATAGCAAAGCTCTATTGGAATAGTAATGCCTTGCATAAGTATATTCTTTGCTAGATACAACTAATTAAAATTAAGATACTTAATATGAGTTTAATGGTGGTGGGTTGACAGTACAAATAAGTTTGCACACACAATCAATCAAAACATTTAAAATCGTCATATCAACTAATGTTTTTAATTTATGTGGCAATCTAAAAAAAATTGATTGGTTGCGTGTGCAAAGTTGTTTTGGACTGTCAACCCACCACCATTAAACTCAATAAATATTCAGTAATTTTATCTAATTGAATTGTTGTGAATTCAACAAGTGGAATAAATAAGTACCGCATCTAAACTAAACGGTTCAAGCATGTAACAGTTCAACACAATCAAACCAAAGACAAAAGATAAAAAGATTAGAGGAATAAATACACCAAAACTTGCTTAGACAATAGTAGCTTGAAAGTGTTGCATGTACGTCCTTTAGGAATTAAGGGAACTCATATGGACAGATTTAGTTTTACCTCTATCCTTGAATATAAGCCTCGTATTTAGAGTTAAATATTTAACACATTTTTTTTTTTTTGGTTTACAAAGCTAAATCAAACAAGAAAAAGAGAAAGATAAATAAACAGAAGAGAATTACTCTCTCAAATAAAAAAGTACCAACCACATCACTCCGTAGGAGATTCAGAAGATACATCATAGAAGACTCATACGAAGGAACTCGATATTCAATGACGCACCTATATACATAGAGAGACAAATATTTAACACATGTATATACACAAATGATAATTAAGTACTCTTTGGTACGAAATATGCACATTAATTACTTCACAATTAAACTTTGAATATATGTTACTTCCTCCGGTTACATTTATATGTAAAAATTATTTTTTTTGATTTATTGAATAACTAATGTATCTAACTTGTATATAGACTAGATACATCGGTTATTCAATGAAAATAAAATGTTTTTTGCTTATAAAAATATGACCGAACGGAGTAGTATGTATAAGGGTATTTTGGGTAAAGAAGTTAATTGTGAAAATATCTTTCCGCATTTCAAAACAACATATTACTACTCCCTATCTTAACTGCTGCATGTTGGTGCACATTTCAAAGCTTTTAATGCTCTCAAACTTTAAATAGGGGCATTTTGGTATAACAATAAATAGTAAAGGAAATGGTCAACCTTTGTTTATATTGTTCATTTACTTGCCGTTCTTGAATTTTTACACATATCAAGACAAGTAATAAATTATTCAAAATTTAGTTTTAGGAATAACATTTTTTGGAATATAAAAATGGGAATTTTATTCTAAGGTATTTAGGAAAAATATGTTTGGTTAACTCTATAATATTCTTTGGAACCATAAAAATAGGGATTATAATAGGTAACTATATAAGAATTTATTCTCATCTCCATGTGAACTTTATTCCCACCCTTTTCCTTGGGAAAATTTTTCTATTTCCAAGAACATTTTATACCCGGGAATAAAATTTAGTAAACTTGTAACAAACATAGGCATATGTATTTCATTCATTTTATTCTCAGGAATCAACAAATATAACTTGAAACAAACACACCTTAATATTCCTCTGTCTTTAATTTTAGGACCACTAAAAAAATTGTTTGTCTCTAAAGATAAGATAACTTACAATTTTTTAGAAAGATTAACTTACATTTTTTTTTCAATTATTCCTTTCGTTTCTTTTTATAGTAGTACTTTACATGAAAGTTTTGTCTTTAAATATAAGATTATATACAAATTTTTCTAAATATACCTCCTATTAATATTATCAATTTGTCTTGGTATATAAAAAGTTAATATTAAATCTATACGTAATTAAGGGTGATCTAATAATAATCACACACATTTGAGACAACTTTATTACTCCAATAACTTTTTTTAATACTCGTGATTTTTGTAAACTACTCCTATAAAAAGGGACGGATAGAGTATACTACTATACATTTTATTAATATTATCAATTGTCTTGAGGTGGATTATAGGGTAAGTGTTCAATTAAGTCACTCACCAGTGTAGAACTTTAATTGACCATTGAATTAAATAAGTCTATATGATCTCAATAGTCATAACCACACTCGATCATATCTCTCCTCTCTCTAGCCCTAGCAAATCCCACTTTGTGTTGCACAAGGACCATGGCAGAGCTTGGTCTCCATTTGTTCCAAGAAACGCTTAGCAAATTCAGAAGGCGTTGTTTAAGATTTCAAATCCCATTTTAATTTTCTTACCCTTTTTCAACATTCAGGGTGCAAATGAGGCGTCTTATTATACTCTCCTTCATCAAGTAGTTTAACAAAGTGTCTTGTTGGCGGTTTGGTTACCATATTCTGGGTAGTGTATGTATTGGTAAATTATATCAAACAATAACAGATATATTGGACAAATACCCAAAAATTTAACTAAAAGAAATGCATACAAATTCTAACGAAAGTTAGTGTATTCAAGGAAAAATCCATCAACAATAGCACAAGATTGTATAAATAATCATATGTGGGACAATTGAATTTCTATTCTCTTTACTTTCTTTTTATTATATTCCTAATTTTCACAAAATCACTTTTGTTGGATTAGAGTGTGTGAGTGATACTCCTCTGTAACATATGTCATGAGTTTTTTTTAATAAAACTGATTGATCTGTAATTGTTACCATTACCACCATTCCGACTGTTGAGATTAATTTAAAGATTCAAGGAATAGAGGGGATAAAGGGGAGAAAGAGGGGGAGAGAGGAAAAGGATAAGTGATTTGGTGTATATGGTGTATAATAAGATATATGGACTCAATTAATCTAATGGCTCTTGTTGTTATTCATGGTGGTCCATCGGTGAGGGACTTAATTGAACCATCACCCTAGAATCCACTTTGTCTTGAAATATGAAATATCAACATTGAATGTATTTGTACATAAATGAAATTTTAGTAATACTCCCTTTGTCCTTACTTCTAATACTAATATTGCCTTTGTCCTTTATTACTCCAATAATTTTTCTTAATATATGTGATTTTGGTAAACTACTCATATATTAAAGGACGGAGGAAGTATTTATTTTTTTTGAAAATCTTAAAGAGAGCTCTTAGAACACTTCTTAAAATAACAAATACTCCCTCCATATTTTATTATATCTTACTTTAGAAAAAATAAACTCGTGACAAATTATTTATCACTTTAAAATAGGAAGGAAATGCTATATATTATGCTCCCTTCTTCCAATTATGTTAATTTCTATTTTCCATGTTATTAATGAAGGGTAATTTTGTAAAATTGTTGATATTTTTTCTTTCTCATATAAAATTTACTACGATCATTAATATGCGTGAAAATGAAAAAGTGATATACCCCAAAACATTTAACTCGCCAACTCATTTAACATTTTTTTTAGGAAAACTCATTTAATCTTATCGGCTCAAACCAATTAAGATACACAACTCTCTATCTCAAAAAAATATATACTATATTCAACTTTTTGAAGTTAATTTTTTTTATAACGTTATTCCTAATATAAAGTTTCTATACTTTTGCTTTCTTAACTAGTGTCATTTATGACACATATTAAGACACCCATTTCTTTTTTACATATACTAATATTTTTAATCATTTATCATCTCATTTATCTCTTTTTTTTAGTATCATCTCATTCATCTATTTTTCTCTGTACGATAAATAGTTAAGGATATTATTGATAAATTAACGAGTATGTCTAATATGGACTTCTTAAAAAAAAAAAAGGTCAAAATGACCTCTAAAAAGGTCAAGAATGTGATTTTTATATAATTTTTAATAAAAATAAATTTATAATAATCAAAATAGAGAATAAAAATAATATTTATTAAAAATTACTAAAAATGGAGAGTCAGCCATTTGATAGGGTTTATATTAGACAACCTATACAATAATTATAAAATCTTTTCAATGTCTCACGTTTGATTCACTTTGATAACAAATTTCAATAGGCTGGTTTACCTTCTTAAAAAAATCTTCATTTTTTCATTTTTATTACATAAATTTGCATACGAACTTAAAATATATAAAGTAAAACATTTGGTGCTTTTATTATTTATCGTATACATATTTCATAAAATGTTGTTTATCATATACACCTAAAGAATTTTTTTTTATCATAGAGGGGATCTTTTTTACCTTAATAAGTGGTTTCAAGTTCGAATTCCAACTATAGAAATGTAATTTATTTTTTGTAGATGTAGTTTTATCGTTTATGTGAATACATAAATAAGAAGAAGAAAAAACTCCAAACCAGTTTTTCTAAGAAAAATATGCAAGGTTATTTATAGTTTCAGATTTTTTTTATGAACAGTTATTTATTTATTTTGAAATAAGCAGTTAATTATTTTCTTATGAGCATGTTCTTGGCTTGTTTCAGTTTTGTACTCTTTTATGTGGTTCCCAAGATACCATGCATTGCCATGCCATATATCCAATTATATTCTTACAAATAAATTTTCAAATGGAACACATAATGGTAATGTATATGATGTCATGGATTAATAATTGATATATAATAATATATAACAGAAGAACAATGGTGGCCCTATTCTTGTAGTTGCTCATGACATGAATATCATTCATGGGACATGGTCTCGTGAGTGTTCATAACATCACATATAACACCCATTCATATATACTCTCTCCATGTGCATATGCAGTTCACGTGGTACAAACATGGTGAGGTCGGGTCTTTTGTTTTGAGTCGCTCTGTTTTTTCATATTTATGTTTTTTTTAAGGAAAAACATATTATGCAGCTAGTTAGCTAGCTAGGATTCTCAATTCAATTTTTGATAAATTATATGAAAAATATATGTCAAAAAGGTTTTACGAAGGATTTTCCATATCAATTGTATGAAAGGTTGCATGTATTTTCAAATAAAATAATAACAAATAGTTACTTATTGTCCACAGGTCTTAATTCAACCGATAAAAATGTCGAAATTGCTAGATCGAACGTTATAATTTGGATTTGAACCTCTGCTTTAAACAAAAATGTCAAATTTGTTACGAGAACGAATGGTTACTTACTCTTTTGATTGAAATCATACGGGGTAACCAACCAATATTCAAGTTTAGTGCTATGTTCCTTACTTTTGTCTATGGGTAATACTTACAACCAGTCCAGTCCATTCTTCCAATAAAGGATGTATATTAATATTCATTTCACACAAATTTAACAGAAATTAAATATTTGTTTACATTATATATATATTATATATATATAAGGGATTAATCACACATTAAAAGAAGATAAGTTGTGTCATTAGATGATTAAATCATTTCTCGTAAACACAACATTCGTAAACCTAAGAGACATGACATGATCAGGGACGATTTTACCATTCGGCGAGTCTGGGCACATGCATGGGCTCAACCCATATTTGTATCACTACAAGAAATTTGATTTTTTGTGACGGCCAAAATCCGTCACTATAGGGAAAATTTTCGTAGCTAAATCTGTCTGCCATTGTCAAATGGCTGCATGTTTTCCACCTTTACCTACGGAAAAAACCGTAGGTAATTTTAAGGAGACCATTTTAAAAACATTATGGACCTTTACCTACGGTTGCGGCTGACACTTAAACTTATCATTATTTTATTTTATTTTTATATTTCCTATTCTACTATAAATTCTAAAATTGAATAATTGATAAAATTACCACTAAAATTAGTTTAATCAATATAATAAAATAGGGTTAAATATGTTTTTGGTCCCTATAAAATTGGGAACGTCTAAGTTTAGTCCTTACTTAATTTTAATAGTTTTTTTAGTCCCTACAAAAATAATTTACTTCTAATTTTAGTCCCTGCTAAAACAAAGTTTATTTAATTATCCTTAAACTCTTAAATTTTTGAACAATTTTTTTAGACAAGTTTAGAACATTATGAAAGGTTCATTTACTAAAATTTAGAATCTTTTAACATAAAACGAATTAAATATGAATTTTTAAAAACGACAAAACTTAAAGATAAAAGTAACAAAATCTGGACGTAGAAATCAAATTTTGCGATGATTTTTTGCAGAGAAACTTTTAGTAATGTTATTAACACGTCAACAAAAATTTGTTCAAAAACTTAAGAGTTTAAGCATAAATTAAACAAATTTGAATTGAGCAGGGACTAATACTGAGTGCATATTTTTTTTGTAAGGACTAAAAGAACTATTAAAAATAAGTAAGGACTAAACTTAAAATGACTCAATTTTATAGGAACTAAAAACATATTTAACCCAATAAAATATTATAATTAAGGGAAATGTTAACTTGTGCTCTTAAGGCACAAGATAAGGAACCCAAGATAGTAATTTTTTGTTGGAATGTGTGCATTCAATTTAATTTTTAAATTTGTAATAAATAGAATGCACAAAACTTGAGGGAATATTTCTATTTTTAGGTTCCTTATCTTGTGCTCTAAGGACACAAGTTAACATGACCCTATAATTAATATCATTGGAATTTGAAATTGATTATTATAATCAATTTTTAAATTTTTGAAGTGACTTAACTTAGTTAACTAGAATAATTCTCCCTGACTATGAACTATTATACCATTCACCCAGATCAATAGTCAATACTCACAGGAATCAAAATCTATATATACTACATTGCTCATTTAATTTATGGTAACAACTGATTCACTATTCATAGTAGCCTATTAGATAAAATGACATACTATCAAGTTACAACTTACAATCACTTCATACCTAAAAAAAACTTACAATCACTTCTAAAACAGAGCATAATATATACATATATATATATACTTTCACAAAATTAATCTTATTTACCATTCAGTTGGTTCTCATTGTCCGAAAATGCAAAGTAAAAATAATAACGTGCGAGTAATTACCATTCGGTTGGTTCTCATTGTCCGAAAATGCAAAGTAAAAATAATAACGTGCGAGTAATGCACGAAGTATTAATTAAAAAGCAAGGCCGGCCTAAGGGGTAGGCGACCCAAACAAGGACTTTAGGCCCAAAAAAAAATCTTTTTTTGTTAAAAAAAAAAAGCCCTCCAAATAATGATATGTCCAATAGTTCATAGTGAGATGGTCCTTGGAGAGAGACCTTAAAGAAAGACAAAAAAGTCTCCGAAAAAAAACAATTGTGTCTTCCAAGTTCCATCCCATTGTGTTAAAAGAATTGTGATACTAATTTTTGTTAAGTAAAAAAAATCTTAGTATTTTTTTTTTACATTGACTTTTTTTTTTAAACGAGTGTAACTCAACAACAACTCCTTCATCATTCATCTCTTTGTTTACTTCAAAAAAAAAATCTTCAGACTTTTGGTTTTCTCAATTTCACATTTACATTGTCTCAACAAAGATTAAGTGAATTGTTTTTACGGTTGATTGAAAAATAAATGTTAAATGAAATTGATTATGATAATTTAATAAATGATTTTGCATCTCAAAATTTTTGTACAATATAAAAAAAAATATTAATTTTTTTTTTAACTAATTAGGCCTCATCAAGTATTGGGCCGGCCTTGTTAAAAAGTATAATAAAACAAAAGTAAATAATATTAAATTGAAAAGTGACAATTATTTTAGAATAATATTTTGTATAAATTATTAAGAGATAAAGAGAGTAACATTTTCCTTTTGCACATAAGAACTTTTTTTTAAGGGTATTTGACACATAAGAATCTTAACTACAGTTCGTAGAGAAATAATTATAGAGAACAATAAAAAAGTGTGAACAGGTTCATAGAGGCAAGGCAGTGGAAGTTGATGTTTATTTGGTAAGAAAAAAAACAATGATTGATGATATGTATGGAGAACACAGTATTGTGTTTGGACGTGAGTGTTTGATCGAGTATGCATGCATGATAGGGAAGCAAAAAACAATTGGTTGCTGCAAGAGAACTGTTTGATGTTAAGTTGCAGAAATGGATGTGATGTGATATCTCTGATCGTAAATAGGAAGAGGAAGGTACTGTAGAAATTAGTGTTGTAAATAGAGAGTATATGAAAGATTAATGTTACAAAAATTAAACCTTAGAAATGTGATATCTCTGATCCTACATTTTCATAAAGATTAGAAATGTTTATTTTTTATTTTTAGTAGCATAATATTTTTATAAGCAAAATTATTATCGAAGGAAGTAGAGATGCTTTAAAGTCAGAAAAGCAAAAAGATTTTAAATAAACAAATAATACATTCGTGAATGGCCTATATATATAGGTGATAGAAAAGTCCAAAAAAATGTCTAGAGTCGTAGGGTGTATAATTTTGGAATACATCCAACTTTGTTTAACTTTCTACTTGCAGCAAATGATTTTGATGAAGAACGTAGTAGCACCAAAAAAGCAAAGATGCTTCATGTTTAAACGCAATTGGATTTGGAACGTCACATCTTTCTCGTATTTTATTTATAAGCCTATGCAGCTATCTATACATTGCTTGGGATTTATATGTCTTGCCCAATTATGTATCTATCTATGTATCTTTGAATTTGAAACATGAACTATTCTTATGCAAGAGTTTTGATGATGTGACATGTCTAAATGAGTTTTAATTTCTAATTCTCTATTGATTGAAACTTTGCCGCTCTACAAAGAGTTCTTTCACTATTTTTAAACCAATTCAATGTCTAATTATATAACTTCTACAACAAAAAAACTGATATTTTAAATTAAAAATGTAAATGTATGTATATTTAAAAGGTTTCATATGATTAGACCCATTGTCTTCTATGAGTAAAAAAAACTGTTGCTTTTATAACTTAATATTTAAAAGGTTTGGTTTATCTTCACAAAATGGTCAATAAATCACAGCCGATGCAACTCTTGGTGGAATTTACAAGTGGCTTTTAAGAGTTTATATTTGAAGGAGGATTTTCAGATTTAAGAATTAAAACTACTTAAAATTATTGTGTGTAGTTTTAAACAAAATATCGTTCCAAACCAAAAATTAATTCAATAAAATAAAATTACATTAGTATATACAAACATTTATCAAAGAAACGAAAGTAAATTTTTTTATGTGATCTATAAAGTATTTTGACCCATGAGCTTAAATATGTTTAAGACCCACCAATTATTTTAACACATACGTAGTTTTTTTTTTTTGTTGAGCAAAACACATACATAGTTATTCAAAGGTTCGATCATTGAATATATGATAAAAATTCTTTTAATGAATCAATCGTTTTCACATATAAAATCTCACCCTCCATTATTGATTCATGAAGAAAAAAAAATCACATAATTTAACTTCTTGCCATTTTTCTCTAACATGCAATTCTTAGATGAAACTCTTCAAATTCTTGGTGATACTCTGGAATTTAGTTTTGTTGTTTTTGTTTATCTATCTTACTCTTCACATATATCTTGATTATTCATTTACTACTTTTCTACCTTTCTTTTTATTTTCTTTTATTGTCTAATATATATGTGACTATTTTTTTTCTTCGTGTGAACAAGGAGAAAAGGAAAAAATAGGCTTCTATTTTTGCTTTTGTTGCACCCTTGATGCTCGGAAAGCCTTAGAAAAACGACATCTCATAGCGTAAGTATATGTCTTTTACATTAATACTTGCCTATATAAAATTAAATTATGCAATTTGTATTGCAATTGTTTTATGTAGCAAATTTTATAGGTTTTTTCCAAAAGATAAATTTAAATTAATTATTTTAATTTTTTAAGTCAGAATATTTTATTGTTATACTTATAAGTTTTATATTAAATTGACAACAAGTTGATGTTGCATACATTAAATCAAAGGATGACAGACCGCGATGAATTTTGGAATATAAACCATGTGTCTAATTTTTAAATATATGTTGTATACAAAGTGTTTGTGATCTATTTGGATGTCATGAGAATGATAGAAACTAAAGATTTTGAAGTTGTCATCCATGTTGTGATATGGTTATTGTAACATAAGAATGATAATGATGGAACTCGACTATTCGGTGATTTTGTCTCTTTTTCTCTCATATATATTGAAAATGCAATTCATGTGCTTATATAACACTCTTTTGGATTTTCCTATCATTTTTAATATTAAGTTAGAATTATGATCATGTGTAACTATTTGAAAAACTTTTCACTTACCCCTATCTAATAATCTCTAATATTAATGTAATTAAGATTCACTTACATAAAAGAACTCACCCTTTTTTACTTCATTAATATATATATATATATATATATATATATATATATATATATATATATATATATATATATATAAAATATGTGTGTCTGAGATTGAATAGTACTAAAAGAAATTTCATCTTAAAATAATAGTGATGTATTCTCACTATAATAGTGCTATATAGCAAAACATAATAATAAAAGAAAAAAAGTCTAACAAAACTATTGGAGAACACAAACGTGATCCAAAAAAAAAGAAAAAAAAGATTACGCTGAGTGACATGGAGGTAAATTAAGTTGTTGACTAAAAATCTCCGGACCAATTATAAAATTCGGAGTGGGTGCAGGTTACATAGGAAACTTTAAAAGAAACTAATTTTTCAACACAAGAATAAATCTTTTTAATAAATATGAGAGACCTTAAATAAGATAGGAAAACAAAAATAAGCACTTACGTCACATCGCGTAGTTTTCAAGAACATGATAAAATAAAGTACTCTTATATAATTACATTGTTAGGATAACAGTGTAATTATATGAGCGCATTGATCAAAATCTCATATAATAACAGTGAATAAGGGTGATAGTTAAGAGAGGGTAGCAAGGTTTCAATAGAGAATGAGAATTATATAACAGTGTAATTACATCTATTTCTTAACTCTTATTCCTTAACCATGTTCAGTTACTCACTCATGTTGTATTATGCAAAATCTCATGTTTGCATGGAGTTGGACAAAATAAAAGAATAATAGTTTTATTAAATTAACATCATAGGGTGTCATATTTGATCTATATATTATTGTTTGATATATTTAGTTTTTGTTAAATCAAACAAGGTAATGAAATTTTGGTGTGTTTGTTCATCTATCTTGTTGTTTTTGCTTTCCAACACATAAGCGATTTGAGGCCAAAATTCACAATGAAAAAACCTTGGTATAAACCATGAGCTGATTATTAACACTAGGTATGGAACCCGTGCGTTGCACGTTATTGATTAATTTATTGGAAAAAACAAATTTGGTAGATATTTTGAATTATTCTTTGATTCATAAAACTACTATAAATATATTTTTAAACTTATATCCTCGTCAAGTGAATATAGAAAATAAAATACAAATGAAATATGTTTTAAACACAATCTCTACATCAGTTAGGACAATAATAAGTACGAATGAGACCTTATTTTGCTTTCAACCACCTATATATATATAAATAAAGTAAGTTAGAAAAGTAAACTTAAACACATTATATCAATAAAAAAGGGATAAAATATTTGGCGGTCTAAGTAATTTGATATTCTATCATGTCATTGAAATCAATGAATAATCGATCAATAGATGAAGAGTAAAAAAGAGAGGAAATAAACTATTTTTCAAAATATTTAGGAAGAGGATATGCGTCTTTAGGGCAGGCCCTATTAAGATCGGTATAATCAACACACATACGCCATTTTCCATTAGAATTCTTGACAAGTACAACATTGGAGAGCCAGGTGGAGTATTTGGTCTCAGAAATAAAATTTGCCTCTAGGAGGTCTTTTATAGCTTTTTCTGCAGCCTCTGATTTTTCAGGAGATTGCTTTCTACGTCGCTGAGCTACAACGTTAACGTCCGGGATCAACTGTCAGCTGGTGATAGGCGACGCTAGCGTCGATTCCGGGCATGTCAGCCGCACTCCAGGCGAATAGGTCAGCGTTCTCCCTTAGGCAGGCGACCAGCTGAGCCTTGACAAGTTCAGGAAGATACTTCCTGATTTTGAAGTTTTTCGAGGGGTCGCTTCCGAAAGGAACTAGCTCGAACTCCCCGTCAAGAATAGGTCTAAGAAGTTTCGCGTTGAGCGGATCCTTCTTTTCCCTTTTTTGCTCCTTGAGGTCTTCCTTGGTGAACCTGGGGACAAGTTCGACCAAGTTGGCATCCAGAGTGCTCGCAGCAGCTTTCCCCTTGTCTTCAGCGGTTTTGCTGGACTGGGAAACTGAGTTCTGGGATTTGTTCGCCGGAAGGAAACATCTTCTTGCATCTTTGATGTCTCCGTTTATGGATGCGATGATCCCATCTTTTGCATGGTACTTCAACTTCAGATGAGTGGATGAACATGCAACGCCCAGCTGGGCGAGTCCACTTCTCCCTATGATGCAGTTATAGAGAGAAGGACAATCGATCACCAGAAATGGGATCTTGATTGTTTTCTTGGCCTCCTTGTCACCGAAGGTGACCAGCAACTCTACATAACCCCAAGGTTGAGTAGACGAACCGTTGAAGCCGTAGAGTTCATTTCCAACATATGGAGAAAGGTTTTTCTCCGTCAGTTGGAGAGTTTTGAACAGGCTGGTGTGCATGATGTCGCACGAGGCCCCTGTGTCAATTAGGACTCGACGGACGTCGGTGTTGGCCATCGATGCTCGCACGAGCAGAGGAATGTCTGAATTTGATGTCCCACCAGGCAGTTCGGAGTCGTAGAACGCCAAGGGTGGTCGTCCCCCGATGTTGGAATCAGAAGGGGCCAGCAAGTTGACAATCATGAGCTCTTCAAATTTTCTTTTCATGCTTCCCATAGAGATGTTCAGTGTCCCCCCTATGATGACGTTGGCGGAAGGGAACTGTGTCCTAGGTGCATGAGTAGGGGACAATTTCCACATTGTCAGGAAAATCACCCAAATGTTCTATGGACATAGCAATTACCTTGTCTACTCCGTTGCCATCGCTGATGAGTTCGATGGTCTTTCTCTCCGGCTCAGGGTTCTTAACGAACTGTTTGAGCCGCCCTCGTTGGATGAGGAGTTCGATGGCATCCTTCAGGTGGATGCAGCCATCAGTGACGTGACTGTGGCACTTGTGGAACCGACAATATTTTGTTTTGTCGACTCCCTTCCTCTCCTGAGACGGAGCCTTTGGTGGCTTGACGCCAGCTTCTGCTAGATCGGCTACCGCGATCTCGGCGTGGATTTTATCCCTAGACATAGCCAAGGGTGAATACTCGGTGAAGCGATCGTTGGGTCCTTTGCCTTCACGAGCAACTTTGACTGCCTTCTTTTTCTCATGGAAGAACTTTTTGGGGGATTCAGCAGCAGGCTCCTCCTTCCTGGATTTGTTGAGGCTGTCCGCATACAGTTCTTCTTCATATGCGATGTAGATTTTTGCGATCGCTAGGAACTCGTTGAGAGTCCGTGGGCGATCTGAGCGGACATCCTACTTAACGTCTGTGCCCTCGCGCAGACCTTTGGCAATGAGGTACCACTTCATTGTTTCGTCAGCACCTCTTACCTATACAACTTCTTTATTGAATCTCTCGATGTAATCTCGGAGAGGTTCGCTCTTTCCTTGAAGCGGTGAAGTGGGTCGTGAAATTGTGGCAGAGGTCGCTCCATGAGTCAATGGAGTTTCTCCGCAAGTTCTTGAACCAGGTGACGGCTCCTCGTCGCAGTGTAGTGACGAAGAGTTTGCATTTTACGGCGCCTTGCACGATCGGTATGTGAGAACTGCCTCAATGTTCTCGATGTGCTCATCTGGATCGGTTGTCCCGTCGTATGAATCCATCTGAGGAGGCTTCTCTAGTCCGCGGGGAATAGGAGCTTCTCGGACGCGCCGTGTTAATGGACTGTAAGCATTAAGGTCATTCTGGGCATCGTGAGTGTCCTTGGAGCTAGAGGAGGACCAAGAGCGTCTGATGCGTCTTGGCGGGAATCTCCTTGGAGGGGATCGTCTAGGTGGAGATTGCCTTGGAGGGGATCGTCTAGGTGATCTCCTTCTGGCTGACCTCCTGGTATAACTTGGAGATCTGATACTCATTGAATGTCGCGGGGATCTGAAGCGTGAATGGTGAGGGTTGTAACGTCTTATTTCTATTAAAGCGATAAAACATGCGAATAAAGCATATATTTAAGAAATAGACGTTACGTCTTCAACAAATAACATCAACATGCATATATAAAATTTCTCAACAGTCGCAGCGGATATAAATCATATATCTCCAAAGTATACATGCCATGAGATCAATATACATCATCATATAAAAACTCTAAATTCCGACATAGGGGTCAAATCTCAATAACAAATAAATCCAACAAAAACATAAAGACCGACGTCCTAATCAAAGCCTAATCTAAGACTCCAAGAAACGATAACGGAGATTAGCTCCCGCTATCCAAGCACTCACCAAAAAGCAAACTACTCCTGCACTCCGTCTACCCATTCATACAAACAGGTAGGCGGTCAAAACCACTGGGGGTTAGCTTCACATCAATCATAATCAACATAAACAGTTTGACATAAATGAATCAAATTAAGTCTCAATTAATTATCAGGAGCAATTAACTCTCATATGCATATACACACAACAATTACAATGTCATGAGTATGTATCCATCAAACACATTTATCATCAACATTCATTATTCAAATGCAACAATTAAGACTCATGCCAATATGATATGAACATATACTCAACACATATATGCATGTGGTACCAAATCACCTCAAGTTATCACATCAATAACATAGCATAGCAACCACATTCAATCTCTAATCGAGTCATCGACATAAGCTCATCATTTATCAACATCAATCAATGAAAGGATTACTCACCTTATTCTTCATTTAGCATACTTAACTCAACAAGTACAATTCATCATTTCAAAGTTATAAGCAAGCAATCATCATTATCAAAGAAATCACCACATCACATGTATATACATATACAATTCTCACCTCATTACTATTACCAAAATAATTATCATCAATTAGATTCACCAAGTGTATAAGCACAAGCAAGTAAAACATGCAATTAGAGTATAATTCAATTATTCACAACCGTCAACAAATCCACCAATGTACATATACACCAATCCATCAATGTACAAATTCATCAAGTCACAGATTCAATTATAACACGACTCATCAATTACTCAAATGCATGCGATGTTCTAGACTCTTCTAGATGCACGCGGTACCGTCACCAACAACAAAGGTCGTCACCTCAAGATGCCAACAAAACATCTTATGTAAGAGTACACCTCCTCTTACAATTCACCTATATGACTATGATACATGGACATACAAGCAAAGACTCAATAATGCAAAATCTCCAACACATATATCCACCAACAACAATGTAAAAGTACACCTCCATTTACATTGATCAACTTCAACAACAATTGCATTATCAAGCATTTACGTCCACACAATCAATCAAGTCATAATTCAATTAAGAGTCATCACCACACTTAACATATATGCATTCACCAACAATATCACAATCAATCAACATATATGTATTCACCAACCATATCACAATCATTCAACATATATGTATTCACCAACAATATCACAATCAATCAACATATATGTATTCACCAATATCGACTTTATCATATAATTCAACAACATTATATTATTTCTCACAATTCAAGTCACCACTCTATGATAAACATCATATCCAACACCTAGCAATCATTCACATATCTTCATATAATCATATCAAACTCTCCACAAAAGAATTGCCAAGTATTTGGTCTTAAAGATTATTTTCGACAGAGTTTGTCTCTCATTTTACAACTTTAAAATAATTGAAACAAATAAATCAAAACCAAGTAAACAAGATCCAATGCCTCAACTATGCATACACTTAGATCACATATAAGTGCAGTTGAGTATGCATGTACGTTT
>Ga0228710_1006587_pt1 | contig 17541 bp, 4 predicted proteins | sample MedpolnodulmetaG_FD_177995 | JGI IMG/M metagenome (GOLD analysis project Ga0228710, IMG submission 177995) | Root nodule microbial communities from Medicago polymorpha collected in Santa Monica, California, United States - pink nodules | ecosystem: Host-associated > Plants > Roots > Nodule...
CCACTTTGCTTCTGTCAATACCAGATATAATGAAATCTTCAAGATCAATTTCATGTTTGCTTAAAGATTTTCCATTACACTTTTCTTGTAGCTTCTGACAAAGAAACTTGAGTTTCTCTTCATAAGTTTTACAAATGAAGTCAAACCCACTAAGTCCTTCTTCAGAAGCTTTTAGATCCAATAGAGTTGATTCTTGTTGTTTCAATAAACCAACATATTTTTCTTTTAAATCTCTCAACTCATTGGTTCTTAGTTCAAAATTTGTAAGGAGTTCTTTAAGAGACTCAAAAAGTTCTTCTTTGGGAATTTTAGAATATACCTCACTTTCATCTTCAGAATCAGAGTCAAGTTCAGCTTCTGATGTTAATGTAGCTACTAACCCCACAGCTACATTTGTTTCATCTTCAGCTTTTTCCTTTTCAGACCAAGATTCACTATCTAAATCTTCCCAAGTTGCCATCAAACTCTTCTTAATCTGTTTCCTGAATTTCCTTGAATTGAAGCTTGATTTCTTTGACTTGTCCTTTGACTTCTCCTTCTGAAGATCAGGGCATTCAACAATGAAGTGTCCAGGCTTCTTACAGTTGAAGCATCCCTTCTAATCTTCTTTCTTGAAGCTTTTGTAGTCAGCTCTCTTGCTTAGAAACTTCCTGTTCTTCTTTGCCAGATACTCAAGCTTGTTGGAAATCATAGCTATCTTCTTAGTAGGATCTTCATCAGAATCTCCATCAGGTGATTCATCTTCAGATTCAACAACTTTAAAAGCTTTTGATGACTTTCCTTTAGATGGCAGAGCAATAGATTTAACCTTCTTAGCAGGTTCATGCTCATTCAGACCTATCTCATGAACTTTGAGAGAGCTAACAAGATCTTCAATACTTAAAGTGTTTAAGTCTTTAGCCTCTTCAATAGCAGTCACTTTAGGTCTCCATCTTGCAGGTAAGCTTCTAAGTATCTTGCTCATATGATCAGAAGCTACATATCTTTTCTTCAGTATTTGAAGTCCAAAAACCAGAGTCTGAAATCTTGAGTACATTTGCTCAATACTTTCATCATCTTTCATTTTGAACAACTCATACTGATGAACAAGCATAAGAGCTTTTGCTTCTCTGACTTTCTTACTACCTTCATAGTTTGCACAGAGAGAAGCAAACAATGCCTTTGCATTAGATTTATCACTCATCTTCATATACTCTGCTCTAGGTATAGCAGTGACAAGTGATCCTCTGATCTTGTGATGCTTCTTGTAGAGTTTCTTCTGTTCAGGAGTGTGTTTCTTTCTATCAATAGTAGCTCCTTCTTCATCAAGGACTAAGTCACCAACACCATCTTCCAAAATGTCCCATACTTCTTCATCTAAATCCATGACATAACTGTAGAGGTTGGTTTTCCACCAAGAAAATTCTTCAGGATCTCCATTAAACCTTGGAACTTTTCCAGATTCAGCTTTCTTGTCACCATAATCATATGGTACAGCTGCACCGGAACGAGAAGTGGATTCTTCAGCAGACATGTTTTTCTTAGATCTTTTTTTGTTACACTATTAAGTGTTGAGACAACAAACCAAGGCTCTAGATACCAATTGAAGTTGAGAAAAACACAAGAAGGAGGGGTTGAATTGTGTTTGCTTTTTCTTCGTTTTCTCCTACAGAAGTCCCTGTTCAGAAGCAGATAGAGTTGAGCTTCTGAAGTGATAATCAGAATCTAAATGCAGCGGATAAAACAGAGAGAGAGAGAGAGAGAGAGAGAGAGAGAGAGAGAGAAGAAAGACATAAAGCAATTATACAGGTTCCTTCCACAAACCGGAAGTAGTCATGTCCCCCTTGCACTTCCAAGGAGAGTTCACTAAAATGTAATATCAAATTACAACTGCTCAATGCTACAACTAGCACGAGACTTCAAATTACTCAAGCACAACTGCAAGAGATTTCCTATGCTCCTAAACACAATCAAGAGACTTTCAATGCTCAAGCACAACTGCAAGAGACTTCTATTGCTCAAGCACACAAGCAAGAAACTTCCAATGCTCAAGCACACAACTAAGAGACTTCTAATCAAATAAAATTACAAAGAAGTTTGTTTGAGTTTGAACACTTGATATACAATCAGTGGTGTTCACAATACAAATCAGATACAAACTCTTAAGACTCTTAAGACTTTAGAATTTCTAAAATATGAACTTTGATAAGAAATTCTAAGTGGCTTTAGATGCAGAACAATAACAGAGTTTGGGACTTTGAATTGTTGTATGAGTCTTTCTTTTGTGTGTGTCTGTATTATCCAACTAGTAAGTCTTCACTCCTTTAAATAGAGGTGTGAGAGATACGTTGGAAAATTGCCAGCACAAAAAAGAGTCGTTTGAAGCTTGTTGAAAATCACCAATGATCTTTTGCCTGATATGGTTATTGTCCTATGAAGGATCAATTTCAAATGCATTCCTAGTTTGAAGGAACATTTCTGCAGGCAGAGCTGTTATTCTTGTCTTGTTGCAGAGACACGAACAGAGTAGTGAAGGAAGTGGTTGTACAGTTCGTACAATTGTCCTTTGTCAACGCTCTTGATAGAACAAGTATCCAATGCTTTCAAATTTCTTCACAAGGGTCGTTGTTACACTCTTTTAGTCTTCTGCAATGCTTAGGCGAGATTAAATCATTTGAACAGCCGTTGGGTTTTGCAGCAGCCTCACGTAAACAATAGTTTCCAACAGAATTGGCATTGGAAATTTTATACAACAAGTTTCTCGTATTTATGAAAATACATGCAATAAATGTATTGGAAATTGAATTGTTTAACTTTTTTAAAGAAGGGTTAAATATGTTTTTGGTCCTTATAAATATGTCAACTTTTCGTTTTAGTCCCTCCAAAAATTTTCTTTAACTTTTAGTTTTAATCTTCCAAAAGCTTTACATCTTCACTTTTGGTCTCTCCTTTAAAGTAATTGTTCATGTAGAATTCATATTTTTGAATAAAATTTTGCAAAAAAATTATAATATTCTAAGAATCTCTTCCGAAAAAAATTAAAGGTTTTAACAAAATAAGAATTAAATATGAATTTTTATATTTTTTGTGGTTAAAAATTCATATTTAATTTATCTTTTGTTAAAAATTATAATTTTTTTGAGAGATTTTACAATAGGAATCAAAAGTAGGGACCAAAAGTAGTAGCTAAAAATTTTATAGGAATTAAAAGTTGAACGAAACTTTTAGAATGACTAAAACAAAAAATTGGTATATTTATAAAGACAAAAAACATATTTAACCTTTTAATAAATAATTGTTTATTTTATAATGCATAAAAAATGCCTAAAGACATTCGTTAACAAACTCCTTTCTCTCAAATTCATAATTTTCTCACAGATTTTATACCTAAAAAAAGTGTACTTTTGGTTGAGAATCATAGAAACAACACCTAAAGATCAATTGTATCTATGTTTTACCGAAAAATTAAATCAATAATTTTTTTGACCATAACTCTATCCGCTTTATTTTAGATAATATTATTGATGGATGAACAAAAATTTGTTATACTCCCTAGTTAAAGATGATTGCCTTGGTTCTATGTACTTTAGGAGAACACGTTTTGCTTGCTTCGCACTAGCTTGTCGTTTGCTTTCTACTGTAGCTAACGACTTCGCATGGCAACCCTCGTCTTTTTTTGACTTCTATTGGTTGACAGGAGTGGTGGGCAAAAATAACCAAAATTCAATTCGAACCAGTTAACTGAACTGAACCATATCAAAATTAACTGAACCATTAAACCAATTCTCGAACCGAACCATTATTTTGATAACAATTCACTAATCAAACTGAACCGTTAGTAACAACAATTATCTGAACCGAACTGAACCGAGTCATTAACCATATCTATTTTAAAAATAACTTATTTTAAAAAACAGCTTATTCGAAACAACTTATTTTAAAACAGTTTATTTTATGCAAAACAACTTATTTTAAAGCATTTTAAAGCAACACTGTTTGGAAGACTTTGGAGGATTAACCAATGTACTTGTGATTTGTTTTAAAAATTATGCCAGCTAGCTTATACACGATCAACTTAGACCAAGAAATATTGTTTTGCTTTATGATTTGTTTTTCGAATGTATGTGTGTCTGTGTATATATATGTATGGACAATGGAGCGTTTCAAGTGAGAGCATGCTCCTCTCCTGTTAGTAGTAATAAATTTTTACCATTAAGCATATGTCAGTAGTTGAAATTAGAGTTAGGAACCTCACCCTTTCACTTTAAATCTCCGGTTCAAAATTTGATTTTGGTTCGGTTCGGTTCGGTTAATAGGTAAGCAAACGGTTAACCGAACCATGACTTTGGTTCAGTTCGGTTAATTCCAAATCTTAAACGGTTCGGTTCGGTTATTCCGAACCATTTCAACACTTTGGTTCAGTTCGGTTCGGTTAATATGGTTAACCGAACCATACCCAGCCCTAGTTGACAGACATGATACATACTAGGAAACATATTCAAACCAACCATCTAATTTAATTGTCAACTATCTGTACAAGAGATAAACAAAAAATAATACGATATGACAATGTTGTACATGTAATGTGTTGTTTATTGTTGAGGGGTAATCCTCATAATGGTTTGGCACTTAAGTTGGTTGGGTTTTACAACAGGCTCACCTATCATCTTCAATGATAGAAGTAAGTTACTACGAACGTGGCTCTAGTTAGAGTTAAGCAACATTTGTTCTGCCAACAATCCAGCAGGTGCTGGTTTATATTTATTTATTTTTAGTCCAAACAACAATATCTTAATAGTGATTGAAGCAGTGATTTGGTGTTTTGAGGATGTTTTGTAGTATGAGATCGTGATCATCTAGGAAGACCGAAGACGTACCTGCATTGGATATCGATATTTTATAGATACTCATGGATATCTACGAAGTATTGGAATTATTTTAATTTTTTTAAAATATTTTATCTGACACTTATAAAATGTTGCACAGATGCACAAGGATACTTACGAGATGAAAGGTAAAAAAAAGACAGTGTTGTTAAAATTTAGTGGAGATGTATACGGTTCAATTTTAGATATGCATCAATTGAATTGTTTATCGATAAACAACTTAAAATTATACTTTTTGTGGGTGAAGGTAACCAGAGAGAGGAGATTCAATTAATCAACATTAGACATAATTTATGTTGAGTTTTTTTAATAATGCTTCTGTTGATATCATAACATATGAATGAAAATATATTATGATTTATATGAAAACTTTACATTTTTTATTTAGATCACATTTATTTATTTTTTTAAAATTATGATGTTTATAATAATATAATAATGAAGAGTAATTAATGTTTAATGCTTATTTTCTTCGAGTATTTTACATGCATATAAGAGCTTCTCCGATGAGAGTTCATTTACTTAATAAGGACCTCTTTGTTAAGGACTCCATTGGAGGAAGAAAAAATGGGTACCTATTAGGTAACAAACAACTATATAAGGACTCTATTTTTCTTGAGCGACTGACGTATCATATATTTAAAAGAAGTAATAAAATATGTACAAGTTGGTCCCACTTTCAAAAGAAGTAATACTTTGTGAGGTAATTTATAATTTAATAAATAAATTATTTTTGTATAATGATCTAAAGTTAGTGAGACTTATTTAATTACTTTTCATTGGAGTCTTTATTAGTGTATTGTTATTAATAGAACTTTTTATTAAAAAATTATAAATAAATGATTTGTATATGTAAGGTCAATTTAAGGAGTCCTTATTAGTGTACTACCATTGTGGATGCTTTAAGGTTTAGTATAAAAAAATTGTTAACGCATCTTATTCGTATCATATTCTGAATTTTATAATTTTGCGTATCTGCGTACCTATATTGTATCGTACATGAACATGTATCCGTATCCGGACATTATAGGTGCTAATTTTATTGAGAATATAATTCAAAAGTTAGTTTTATGTTTGTTAGGAGTTAGTTATAAAATTGTTGACAATTAGTTTGTTTTGCTTGTTACAAGTTAGTTGAGTTTACTTGTATATAAAGGTATGATAATGATATGAATAAAATTCGACCCTTTTGATTGATCTCTTCACTTCTTCAATATACAATCTCTCTCTCTCTTCTGTTATATTTCTTTCACTCCAAAAGCAACAAGTTTCCAACAAAATTGGCATCAAAGAGCATGATTTTGAACGAAAGAAAGATCCTGTTACAACGTTGCGTAAAGTGGGTATCTATTTTGTAATGATGAAAATGGATATAAAATTAACATAGTAGGTGTAACTTGTTTTTATAAAACTTATGAAAATGAGTGTAGTAATCAAATGAATGTAAATTGCTAACTTACACTTTAATGATCTTAGATAGATGTAAGTTGTTAATTTACTCCTTCGTATTTTTGGATGAGTGTAAATTAACAGTCTCATATATATATAGGAGTTTGCTACAATAGACCCACCATTTTTTATGAAGGTCTATTTTATAGACACATAGATAAGATACATTTCCCAAAAAAATAGATAGATAAGATACATGCTAGGATTTTTTTTTATGGTTTGCAAAAAGGAGGCAGGATACATGCTCAATCATTTAATTGAATTGACTCTTGTTTGGTACGACAATTAACAAGAAAAAAAAAGGATAATGTATTATTGTAAATCCATGATTGCATACATAGTATACACATTATTAAAAAAGAGATAAGTGTACTTATATCCTATTGTTTATTGCTGAGGTAACACAATCATTTTAATGGCATGGCACTAAATTTGTTATTATTTCTTTAAGCGAAATGTTAACAAGTGCTATGAATTTATGAAAATGTATGTAATCAATGAGATAGAAATTAAAATATTTAATTTTTTTAAAAAAATAATTATTTATTTTAGAATGTTTAAAAAGTATCTAAAAACATCTGTTAAAAAGCCATTTTCTTCAAATCTATAATTTTCTCACAGTTTTTTATATCTAAAAAAGATGTAATTTTAGTTAAGAATCATACAAACACCACCTAATGAATTGTATCTAAATTTTACCTAAAGATTAAATCAATAATTGTGATAACTATATCCACTTTATTTTAGGGAACATTATTGATGTATAAATTATTTTTTTTGTCATACTTCCTATTTAATGATGATTGCCTTCACTCTATGTACTTTAGGAGAACAAGTTTTGCTTGCTTGGCACTAGCTTGTCGTTTGCTTTCTACTGTAGCCAACAACTTTGCGTGGCAACCCTCGGCTTTTTTTGACTTCTATTGGTTGGCAGACATGATACGTACCGAAAAAATATTCAAACCAACCATTTAATTTGATTGTCCGCTATTTGTAACGAAATATAACAAAAAATAATAAGATATGTAAAGTTGTACTTGTAATGTGTTGTTTATTGCTAAGACCAAGGTTTTAGAACTCGAGAGTTTACCTCAATTCGTTTTGTCTAAGTAAATTCGACTTGTAAACTCGACTTGAGAACTCGTACGATTTTACCTAAATTAAAATCATATAAAATTTATTATATGTATGACATATATAAGCTAACATAATATTGTAAATAGGTCGATGGTGCAAAATATGACTTAATTACAAAGGCAAATTATACCAAACTGTCATAATAAAACGTTATGCTCAACTTAGATCAAAATACAAAAATTAACGCACAAAATCATAAGTTTCATAAGTCTCTAAGTTTAAGTCATCAATAAAACCATCCAAAAAAGTAAGTTTCACAAGTTCCTAAAGTTAATAAAACTATCTAAAAAATAAACTAGTTAATTTCTTCAAAAGGCCAACAAACACCACCACCGCAACCCTAACTGATCTCGCAATCACCGACATCGAAATCTGAATTTCCACCGTCGGAATCACAACCTTAACTTGTATGTGCTCCCCTATTCATGATTTGAGAACTCAGAGAAGAAAGAAAAAGAAACGTTTCATTTCAGGAACAATGTGTTACTATAAATGTAAGTATTCAGTAAACGTTTCAGCCTTTGGGCTTGTAGAAAAGGAGTTGGGTTTTGAAAAAAATGCGCCCAAAAAAAGAGTCAATTATTTTATATTTTTTTAGATGTAAACTCGGCCGAGTTTACACGAGTTTACTGAGTGTTAATTCAGTCAAACTCGTCAAACTTTCCGATTTCACCAGAAACCGAGTTTACCTATGTGTTAACACGATTTTGGTACCTAAAAACGTAAACTCGGTAAACTCAGAGAGTTAACACTCGATTTGCAGAACATTGGCTAAGGGATAATCCTCGTAATGATTGACTTTCCCCGGTCACATTTATAAACAAAACATAACTTCTTAAATTCATTTAATAAATAATGTATTTAATCTATATGTTCATTTAATAACTAATGTATTTAGTCTATATATAGACTAAATATGTTAGTTCTTAAATGAATTTAAAAAGTTGTGTTTTATTTATAAATGTGACTGGAGGGAGTAGCATTAAAGTTGGTTGGGTTTTACAACAGCCTCACCTATCATCTTCAATGATAGAAGTAAGTTACGAATGTAACTCTGGTTGGAGTTAAGCAACATTGGTTCTGCCAACAATCCAGTAGGTGCTGGTTTATATTTATTTATTTTTGCTCGAAGCAGCAATATCCTAGTAGTGATTGAAGCAGTGATTTGGTGTTTTGAGGATGTTTTGTATTATGGGATGGTGCTATTCTATGAAGTCTGAAGAAGTACCTGCATCGGATATCAATATATTATAGATACTCGTGGATATCCACGAAGTATCGGTATTAATTTTTGTAAAAATATTTTATCGGATACTGATAGAATGTTGCACAGATGTACAATGATACATACGAGATGAAGGGTAAAAAATATAGACAATGATTTCAAAATTTAATGGAGATGTATATGGTTCAATTTTAGATATGCATCAATAGAATTGTGTATCGATGAACACCTTAAAATTATACTTCTTGTAGGTGATGGTAACTAGAGAGTAGATTCAATTAATGAACAGGTAATGGTAACTAAAGAGTAGATTCAATTAATGAACATTAGACAATGTGTTGAGTTCTTTTAATGATGCTTATGTTGATATCCTAACATATGAATGAAAATATAATATGATTTAGGCTTAAATATGAAAATAGTCCCTGCAAATATCTGACATTTTGGTTTTAGTGCCTGTAAAAATATTTTTCTGGTTTTAGTCCCTGCAAATATAAAAAATTTGGTTTTGGTCTTTGGTATTTTGTTTTAGTCCTTGTAAAATTGATTCATATTGGATTTGGTCCTTGTAATATGTGGAATATTTGATTTTAGTCCCTCAAAATGAGAACTAAAATGAATATTATAGGGACCAATTTCAATATGAAATGATTTTACAAGGATTAAAACAAAATACCAAGGACCAAAACCAAATTTTATATATTTGCAGGGACTAAAACCAAAAAAATATTTTTATAGGGACTAAAACCAAAACGCCAGATATTTGCAAGGACCATTTCCATATTTAAGCCTATGATTTATATGAAAACTTAAATTTTCTTATTTAGATCACATGTATTATTTTTAAAAAATTATGACTTATAAAATTATAATAATGAAGATTAATCAATGCTTATTTTCTTCAAGTATTTTACAAGCATATAGGAGCATCTTCAATGAGGGTTCTTTTACTTAACAAAAGACCTCTCCATGTTAAGGACTCCATTGGAGGAAGAAAAAATTGGTACCTATTCGATAACAAACAACTATATAAGAACTCTATTTCTCTTGAGCAACTAGCAAATCACACATTTAAAGGAAGTAATAAAATATGCACAAGTTGATCTCACTTTAAAAAGAAATAATACTTTTTGAGGTAATTTATAATTTAATAAATAAATTACTTTTGTATAATGATGTAAAGTTACTAGGATCTATATAAGTACTTATCATTTGTGTCCTAATAGTGTATTGTCATTGGAGTCATCAAGTCATTAATAGGGATTAGGGTACTTATATCCTATTCTTTATTACTGAGGTGTCACAATCCTTATAATGGTGTGGCATTAAATTTATTATTATTTCTTTAAACGAAATGTTAACGAGTGCCCTGTATTTATGAAAATGCATGTAATCAATGTATTAAAAATCCAAATATTTAATTTTTTAAAATATAATTGTTTATTTTAGAATGTTTAAAAAGTGTATAGAGACACTCGTTAACAAGCCTCTTTCTTCAAATCTATAATTTTCTCACAGTTTTTTATATCTAAAAAAGGTGTAATTTTAATTGAGAATCATACAACACCACCTAAAAAATTGTATGTAAATTTTGCCTAAAGATTAAATCAATAATTTTGATGATAACTATATGCGCTTTATTTTAGAGAACATTATTGGTGTATAAATAATTTTTTATCAAAACAAGAATTAAATATGGATTTTTATATTTTTTGTAGTTAACAATTCATATTTAATTTATCTTTTTTTAAAAATTATAATAGGAATTGAACGAAACTTTTAAAAGGACTAAAACGAAAAATTGGTATATTTATAAAGACAAAAAGCATATTTAACCCTTTAATAACTAATTGTTTATTTTATAATGGATAAAAAGTGCCTAAAGAAATTCATTAACAAACTCCTTTCTCTCAAATTCATAATTTTCTAACATATTTTATACCTAAAAAAAGTGTACTTTTAGTTGAGAATCATACAAACAACACCTAAAGAATTGTATCTATGTTTTAGCTAAAAATTAAATCAATAATTTTTTTGACCATAACTCTATCCGATTTATTTTAGATAGTATTATTGATGGATAAATAAAAATTTGTTATACTCCCTAGTTAAAGATGATTGCCTTGGTTCTATGTACTTTAGGAGAACACGTTTTGCTTGCTTGGCACTAGCTTGTCGTTTGCTTTCTACTGTAGCTAACCCTCAGATTTTTTGTCTTCTATTGGTTGGCGTGTGCTTTGTTGGAATATATATATTTTTCGTTAAGCTGTGGGAATATATTCTTTTTCACCTTCTTTTGAAAAAAAACAAAGACAATTTTAATAGAAACGATGGTACCTCAAAATGATAATTAAAGAGTATGGACTCAGTGAGACTTGTGAACACGCCCCAAAACAAAAATAAAATCATCAAAGCCTCTTACGGTTATTTATATCATTGGTACAAATAAGTCGTCTATATACCCATAATATATTGTTTGAAGTGGAACCCTATATCTTCTATATATTTAAGGGTGTCAATAATTAAGAGTATGGATTGAGTGAGACTTGTCATCAAAGCCTCCTACGGTTATTTATATCATTGGTACAACCAAGTCGTCTATATACCCATAATATATTGTTTGAAATGGAACCCTATATCTTCTATATCTTTAAGGGTGTCAAAAATTAAGAGTATGAATTGAGTGAGACTTGTCATCAAAGCCTCCTACGGTTATTTATACACAATACTACAAGAGAAAATCATTAGTACAACTAAGTCTTTTATATACTCATAATATGTTGTTTGAAAGTGAAACCCTAAATCTTCTATTTGTTATTTTTGGGCAGCAAAGTCTAGACCAATCAAGGTGATATTCAAGTTGGATTCATGTGATACTATCAAAAACAAGAAATCTAATCAAGAAAACCAATATGAATTGAGACCTATTAATTTAAATATTTAATATTTTATCGTCTTATTTTATCAACTAGTCGATAATTTTTAAAAATGAAAACCCGTGTAGTCATGTCTGAGACTTTAACAGGGAGGACTACTTATTTTACTTGTTATTCTCAAAAATTGCAATGAAGTTACTCCATCCATCTCATAATAACTGAGTTTTCTGTAAAAAAATAAAAATAATATTGTCCTAAAATATCTGATTCATTTCAATTTTCAATACAATATTAATTACTTTTTTCTTATTATAACTATAATTAATATTACTTTCATCACTCACAATTCAATATATTCTACTTTGCATTTATGATAGTGGAGAATGCATCAATACATGACAAAAACACTTAAAACCATATTTCTCTCTCATTCATTTATACATTTTTATTAATATGTGTGAAATGAGCAAATGACTCAGTTAATCCAGGACGAAGGGAGTACTAGTTTCATCATTAATGAATTTGCACATTTCAAAAAATAATAATAATACAAAATAGTACGTGTTTTTATTTTTAACTTTTTAAGAAAACCAGATGAAATATCTTGTCATTGCAAAATAATGTGCCTCGTCACAGTATTTTTAAAATCAGACCGGAGATTGAACCCTTGTGCCTTTTGGTTCTTGGTTCAATTGGTCCAAGTTGGGTTGGAAATGAGTCGAGTCGAATCCGTCTGAGCTTGGCTCGACTCGATAAGAAATGGTTCGGCTCGAAAGTCAACTCGAATTCGAAACGAACCTTTTTTTTATTGTTCGAGTTCGACTCGTTTAAAGTTCACGAGCAACTCAGTTCAACTCGTTAGGTTCAACTCCTCTACTCAAATCTAAGAAAGATTCAGTGTGCACCTGCAGAAATATAAAATAAAAAAATAAAAAAAATTGAACTGGTACTCTTATAGAAATTGCATTTGATCACCCAAGATTTTTTTATTTGAGCTTCAGGGGGTAGAATCAAAACATTCGACTTCAGGGGTGGAATCAGAACAATTCACATGTAGCAGCGAGCTATGCCCTCAGCTGAAAGGCGTTGAAAACTTATAACACACTCTTATTACATAGCCGAAACTTCCTCACTATTACAACTTCTTTTTAGCTTATAAACAAAAAAGACCAAGTGATTTGGAAATACGTCTTTTTAGAGGAAGTGACTAGGTCGTATGTTACTGCCTTTGTTCGGTTATATGTATACTTTATTCTTGAAAGAAAGTTGTTTCTATTCCTACTATATTATTAATTATTAGTAGTATTTGGACTCGGGCGATGCATGGGAAGTTTATTATCTCATTAACTAATAAATGTGGTAGTTGATCATGAAATAAAATAATAGTTATTGTTAAGTATGAGTTATTGCTTCCAAAAGACGACGACAACATCAATAACAACAACACCAACCACCAAATATTATCTCAATAAGTGGGTTCGACTACATGGACCGAAACACGTCATATTGTTCTATCATAAATCACATTTAGATCCAACTTGTTAATCTATAAATTGTTCATAATAGTTTCTTTTATAGTTTTTCTAGGTCTTTCTATGCCTCTTGTAATATGACTAACCTCTATTTGATTTACTCTTCTTAGTGCAGAACCTACATGTTTTCTCTCTACATATCAAAACCACCTAAACCTATTTTCCACAATATTTATACTATAGGTGTTACCCCAACTATCTCTACAATGTTGTCATTTCTAATCTTACTACATCGAGTCTTACCACACATCCAACACAACATCTCCATCTCGGCACACTTACATTATTCTCGTGTTGGTTCTTAACCGCCCAATACTCTATTTCATAAAACATCATTGGTCTAACAACTGTCTGATATTTTTTCACTTCAAATTAAACGGTATGTTTGTATCACATAAAACACACGAGACTCTTCCCCACTTAAACCACCCAACTTGAATAAGATGATGTTGGAACACATGTGGAAAATTGAGTAATTGACAAAACACAAATTCCCACAATGGGTAGAACTAATGTAGTGTGAATTGAAAAAAGTGGAAGTCCCACATCGGATAGATCAAACATTAGTAGTGTTTATATAGTGGGGGTGTACCTCTAATTAATGGGGTACATAATTAAGTGAACGAAGTAAGCACTAGAGAAAAAATATATATTGATATATATGTTATTATTTGGAAATGATAAATTAAATAATTAATTTAATCATTATTAGAAAGTGTTTTCTTAGTCCCCAAGTTTTGCTAAAATATTTTGGAACGCAATCTAGAATATTTTGGAAAACAATCTGAAATATTTTGGTACACAATCTAATATATTTTAGTGCATGATCTGAAATATATTTTGATACTCAATAATATATTTATGTACTGAATAATATATTTTTGTACTCAGTATGATATATTTTGAGACTCAATTTCAGATATTTTTGTACTAGATCTAATATGAGATTTTTTTGCTCAGTATGATGGGTCAATAATTAGTGTTTTAAATATATTATTTGAGTCTATTTTATTTAGATTTTATTTGTTTTTATTTCCTTTCTAGAACTATTTTACTTCAATTGCAAGTAATTTAATTTCAGGAACAAATATTCTAAATATTGAGTCTTGGAGCAAAAGAAAGAGGATTCAGAGCTGATTCGGGCTGAAGATACTATGATTGAAGACAAAAATATAATTCCCCAGAGTCAGAAGCTTGGCACGGCCCGTGCCAACCCCCAGAAGCCTCTTTTGCTGCTTTCTGCTTCATGGACAAGCTACCTATTAGTTTATTTATGACCTAAATGCCTGTGGTTTCTTGTGGAACATTCTAGTGATATATTTCTTAGGGATTAAGTCATTGTAAACTATAAATAGAGTAGCTAGCGATCACAACAATTCATCTTTTGTTCTTGGAAATAATAAATGACAATTGTTTCTTTGAATAAAAGTACATCTTTATTTTCTTGTTATTTATTTTATGTTCTTCTCCTTCTTCTTCTCTATGTCTACAATGAAACTGAGTGAGTAGACTCTTCTTGTCTTGGGACTGTTGGATAAGTCTAATACCTAATCATAATCAAACCAAGCCTCGAAGCTTAATTTTATGTAAATCTATTTTCTAATCTAATTTCACCGTTTTTATAATGAATTAACAAGTATCAAATTGATAAAGCGACAACGGAGGGTTAGTACTTGTTAATTCATAATCACAAATTTCAAAGCGAAGCATCGAAAGAAGAAGTTTTGATATTGGAACAAGTGAAATTAGGCAAGGATTGCGAAACATGAGAAACGTCTAGCAAACCTTGAGCAAATAAAGTTTCGTTCTTCAAGGATTCCAATAGCAATCAACCATGAGAATAGGCATGGTTGCTAGAGGAACACACTCACTGAAACCGAAAGGAGATGTGATAGGCTTAAGAGAAACTTGTCTTTAGAAAGTGGGTCCAACATAAAGTTCTTGGTTTAGGGTTTGATTTGTGAAGGGTTTGTCACCAAGATGAACCAATAATCCCAATGCGCTTTTATTATTATTATTTTAAACCATTAAAAATCCAAACTTTTTAATATCAAACTCTCATCTAATCATTATTTAAAGTTAGTTGAATTCATAACTCCCTGTCGGAACGATACTCTTTTTACTACTTCGGTAAACCGTGCACTTGCGGATTTATCCCATCACAATATTTAATCGAACAGGTGAACTGGGCTGTTTTATCCTGGAGGCACACAGTTGTTAGTCTACCTTGCACAATTTTGGGTAGTGCCGTGATTTGTCTTAAGGAAAGCGACTTGGTCGTGACTTAACCTGGTAGGACTTCAAGAAGACTCAAGATGGTAATATCTTCGGTTGTGATATCGATTTTATCAAAAAGGTACGTTTCTGAACTTGAAAAACAACAATTTGAAGACAAATCAACTGCTATGTCTACCGAAGAAATTACTTATTGAGGTTTCATTGTACCTAAATACACGAAGGATAAAAAGCTATAGAAATACATCTTTGTACTGAACATGATGAAGAGATTGTTATTATAACAACTACACCAACGAAATTCACATATGCTACTTTGAATCTGTTTGAAATTTATTTTCAAAAATCAAAACTGCACTGTGAATTAACAACTCTAATTTCCAAAAGAATAGGTACCCCAAAAAGGTCCTAAGTGAAAATCAACAATCACCATCAAGAATTGACATTGGTTCACAATTTATTTTAATACAATTGTGAGAAACCATGTCATATGTCCCACAATTATATGAACATGTCAAGTGATGCTTTGTAGCCTAACATGACTAAAGAGAAATTCACTTATATGACTAGTTAAATCATTCTAGTTGGTGAATTAAGTGAATGATGGATAAACATTAGTGCCTCGCGCCATGTTTGCTATGAGTATGCTATGTTCAAAACATATGTTACTGCTGAGAATAAGAAAGTGTTGTTATAATATTATAACATCATTAAGGTCATTGGCTTTGGAGATATGAAGTTGTAATTCACTTCCAAAAATAAACATTATTCTCTAGGATGTGATGTATGCTCCAAAAATAAGAAAGAATCTGAATTTTAGATTTCTACTGAATAAAATAGTTGAATTACAGAGACTTATGTACCATGCATTCTTGTGCGAAAAGACTGCACCTTTGATGGTATGTTCAAAATTAAATTCTCCTTCTATTTTATTAGTTGTGTAATTTTAATATTTGACATATCAAAATTTATCAAATGAACAAGCGTTTAATTTTATACTTGAGTAACTTGGATTTAATTCCAAAGTTATATGATTAGACAATTTTATTTTTTGCTGTCAAGATAAATGAAACAAAAGTTCATATAAATCAGTGTTTAGAAAATTTGGATCTCTAAACTTTAATAAATTATGATATGTGCGAACTTGATGACACTTAACCTAGAAATGATAAAATGATATTTTATCATATTTATTGATGACTGCGAATTTTGAAAAATAAAATTGATATGCTTGATATGTTCAATTTCTATAACGAAAATTGAAATCTATGTTGGTTAGAGTACCCAAGTCTATGAACAAAAGTTCTAATAAAGAAATTTTTGAAGAAAAGACAATCCAACTTGTCTTATTTTTTGAACTTGGGATTGTCTGACTTAAGTTAGGATTTCGAACCTAAGAGAGTTAAACTCATTAGTAGAGCCTATGAATGTGTATTCATTGGGTATACTATAATTAGGGAAGCTTATAAGTTTTATGACCTAAATGCTAAAGTGATCATAAAGTCAAACGATGTTGATTTCTATGAAGCAAGTACCCCTGTAAATTAAAGAATAGTGAAGGCACTAGTGGGGGTAAATTAAATTCCTCTTGTATATTAAGAACTAGTGGGTGCACTATATCTAATCATATTCGAGTAATCAGAAATAGTTATGAAAACATCATACAAGATGTTATAGAACCTCGAAGAGGTAAGAAAGCAAGAATTACTTAAAAGTATGGATCTTATGGTTTATACATTGGAAGAAGATCCATTAAGCTTTAAAAAAGTTATACCCTCATTGAATGCTGAATTATGGCAAGAAGCAATAAACGATGAAATGAATTCTCTAGAGTCTAACGAAACATGACACTTAGTTGACTTGCCTCATGGTTGCAAACCAATTAGTTGTATTTGGATTTTGGAAAAAATAACTAAAACCTGATGGTACGGTTGATGAATACAAGGCTCTCCTTGTAATCAAAGGTTTTAGAAAGAAAAAATATAGACTTCTTCGACATTTATTCACCTGTCACTAGAATCATACCCATAAGATTACTAGTCCCTTTAACCGCCGTTCATAACTGATGAGCAAAACCGCAAGTGCACGGTTTTATCGAAGTAGTAAAAATAGAGTATCGTTCCGACAGGGAGTTATGAATTTAATTAACTTTCAACAATGATTAGAATGAATGTTTTAAAAGATAAAAAGGTTTGGTTTTTGTTTTAAAAGAAAATAACAAT
>Ga0228710_1006592_pt1 | contig 17536 bp, 7 predicted proteins | sample MedpolnodulmetaG_FD_177995 | JGI IMG/M metagenome (GOLD analysis project Ga0228710, IMG submission 177995) | Root nodule microbial communities from Medicago polymorpha collected in Santa Monica, California, United States - pink nodules | ecosystem: Host-associated > Plants > Roots > Nodule...
TCTTTTTTTTTTTTTTTTTTTTTTTCTTTTTTTTTTTTATTTTTTTGCTTTTTTTTTTTTTTTTTTATCTTTGTTAGGTTTTTTAGAGACTATGCTTCTGAGTATATATTTCTTGATTTGAACTTCTTGGTGAATGAATAGTTTGAAACAATTGCTGCACAATTTTGGGTAATGAAGCTTTTGCATCAAAACATGAAATTGAAAGAATATGAATGGATGAACCATGAGTTTTCTGATTTTTTATTTATTTAATTTCATAAGTATGTGGCCTTTTTCATTTAATTTTAAATTAAAAATTACCTACGTGGCATCCACCTCACTTAAGTGAGGAGCCACGTAGGCGTTGACCAAGTCAAAATCAAAGGGGGCCTATGAGTTGTAAAAGGGGAAAGTTAGGGGGTTGAAAAGTGATTTTTTTTAAAAGGGGATCAAAATCACAACTATGGCAATCATAGGGGATTAAAATTACATTTAAGCCTTTTTATTAATAATTCTCAACTGTATTTTTTTTTCTTTTCTTCTTTAAGAAACTCCAATTCTTAGCTATAATTTCTTTAGCTACTCCCAAAAATGTTAAGTATATATGTTGAGTGTGTGTGTGTATATATATTTGTTTGAATGTTTTTAAATATCAAGAATAGTGCACACCTATCATTTATAAACAATAAATTTGTTCCAAAGTTTTCTGAAATGTTGTAGTGTTTATAAAATGTGTCCCTGTATATTATTCTAGGATTGGATGATTGACAATGAAATCATATTTCATTCACTCAAATGAAATTAAAAGGTTATTACTTGTTGAAAGATAATTGAAAAAAAAATTCCTTTATCAGTGATTAAACATGATATTAAACTAGCTAATAAACAGTAACAAAAAAAAAAACTAGCTAATAAACATGTATACAAATTTTATACACTTCATACATGATATTAAACTAGCTAATAAATTGCATTATTCAACAAAGATGTAAATCACTAAAGTAAACAATTGAAACATCAATCAATTTATCGTAAGTAGTTAATAAACTCCACCAATGATAAGGGGTTAAATTTTAGGTGGATCAATTCTTATTTTTCGATCTAATTCCGCATTATCAAAATCTTTTTTTTTCTACCGAGAATAGAGGGTTAACAAAAAAAAAACATGTTGAGACAAAAATTTCCCTAAGACTTGTTTTGTTTCTATTATAAGAATTTTGTAGCTAACTTTTTGTTTGTTTGTGTTTTCCCATTTTTAGAACATTTGTTAAAGATGCGCATATTGATTGAAGGTACAAAATTCTCCCTAAATATATTTTATTTTGGCTTAATAGCAGTTTTAGCCCTCTAATTTTCACGAAGTTGCGATTTTGGCCCCCTAAGAAAAAAACTACAAAACCACCTCCTAAGTTTTGCCTTTGTGACAGTTTTGGCCCCAAGACCAATTTTGACTCGGTCTACGCTGACGTGGCACTCACATCACTTAAGTAAGGTGCCACATGTCATTTTTTTGAGGTGTCACGTCAGCGTAGATTGAGTCAAAATTGGCCTTGGGGCCAAAACTGCCATAGGAGCAAAACTTAGGGGGCGGTTTTGTAGTTTTTTTTTCTTAGGGGACCAAAATCGCAACTTCATGAAAGTTAGGGGGCGAAAATTGCTATTAAGCCTTTTACTTTTTTGAAAGAATTTTTTTTTTCCTTTTTCTTTTCAACAACACAAATTAGTATAATATAATTTAAGGTTAAATATGTCTTTTGCTCTAGAAAAATACAAACTTTCAAGTTTTATCGCTACTAAAATTTTATTCATTTTTTGGTAGAAGATTCTTAAAATAAGGATTTTTCTAACAAAATATGATATTATAAAGGAATAAAATTATCATTAAAATTTTGTAGGGATTAAACTTAAAAACTCGTTACTTTGTAAAGACTTAAAATATATTTAACCATATATCTTAAATTTTGCTTGTGTGTGCACCTTGATGTGCAACTCATTGGTTACATGACTAGAGTTTTGTTTGGGAGTTTGGAGGGGAGGGGAAGAGAAGACTTTGGAGGGTTTAAAATATAAGAGAAAATGATAAAATCTTTCTTATTTTTTGAAAGAGTGTTTTTTTAGGGAATGATAAATTAATGCTTAAGATTAATATATTTTTTATTTTAACAATATTATAACTTTTTTTTAAACAACAAATTTTATTAAACAGCCAGATCTCTGCTCAAGACGACCAGAGACCGGTGAAACATAGAATACAAACAAAAGGCGCTGTATATAGGCGGAACACCCAAAAATAAACACGCTAACAACACCCCTGAAAAATACCCCTTCACAAAAGCAACCATTGTTAAAACGATATCCAATACCACTCACCGTCGCTACTCACCCCCCCAAAGAAAAACACCCTTCAAAATTAAACTCTCAGTCCTGAAACCAAAGTTGAGCCACATCCGAAAAGCTCCTATCCGAAGGATCATGCAACTGCCACCACTAATCCACCTCCGATCCACCAAAAGAAACCATAAAAACCCAAAAACCAAAACTTGAGCCAAAGAACTGACTCCCGATCTCGAATCAAAAGTGATCAGCCTACCAGACTTTAGGACCAAATCAGAAGGGCACCCCTCACCCCAGATAACCAGAGAAACACCAAATCGCGCCAAACAAAATTGTAGCTAGACACCAACTCTCGATCTCGAAGCAAAAGTAATTGGCCCATCGGAAAACCAGCATTATAAAAAGTATAACTAACGACCCCAAAGGAAAAGGCTCAGCTCAAAGGGACCCGATTCCTCCAAACAGCCTAAACACCTTAACAACCCAAAAAAAAAAAATCCATACAAGACCTATTGACGACAAACAAGGACCCGAGTAACAAATGCTGCCTCCAAAAGAAATCACCCCCAACAAACGCCCTCCTCCTCATATAAACAACACCCATGAACCTCTTAAAAAGCTCCCGTCCGCAATACGTTTCGACACCAACTCCGAGTCCAAATCAACCACGACCACCTATCCAAACCTCACCAAGACAGCCCCACGATCTCCTACACAAAACCACCACCACGACCACGCAACACCACCACCACCACCCAAACAAAATACAACATTGAAAAAATAACGAAGCACACAATGACTACAGGGGTTCTGCCACCAAACAAACAAAATTTGAAGCACCACGTCCAACCGCGCGAACAACCACAACCATCACGATCCTTACGGTGACAAATGACCCGAAATTTCGTTAAAGGTGGATTAATCGTGAATGAATGGGATGCCACCACACCTGCAGCCGCTGGAAAACGAATCTCACATATCTGCACCACACATCGCCCCCCTCCACACCACACATCTGTCTCCACCACCGACCACCCCGTCTCTACCTACACTCCACTCGAACCCACAAACAACCGAGCCGTCGGAAACAGACCACACACAGCACCACACAACACCACCACCACATTCACGCATCACCACTGCCACACATCACTATACCTCACCATCGCACACATCACCACAACGACATTACCACCACCACCGTCGCAGCCTCACCACCTCTAAACGGATCGGTGACAGAACCACCACCACACAACCTAGAACCACCCAACCTCACACCACCGGAACACCAACCGATCACGACCAGAACCACAAACACACAACAAAGTCAGAACCGCAGAAACTTAACAAGCTACACAGATCCAAAACCCATCAGGAGAATCGCTCCAACCTTTCCCTTTCTGTCCCTTATCGGAAAACAAAGCGAAACTCTATGGATCTGAAGCTCTCACGCGCTCCCACCATGGTTCGGTAGTGGTGACGCGAACCGAAGTAACCGAAGCAACATGAGTAGCAACGAGTCTTCATTGCTAAAAGAAGAAGACGAAGACGTGTTTCATGATGGTGTAGCGGCGCTAGATCTGAAGCAGATCTGGGCAGGAAACAACATGGTCGGACCCAAAGAGGTCTAGGACAAGGATCCGTGAGAACAAACAAACACAAATAGAGCACCACCAAGGGAGGAGGAAGTTGGTGCGGAGACGAGGTCTCCTCGCACCACCACCGCCAGAAAGCTACGTGGGGTCGGCCGGAAATTGGATTAAAGGGGGAAGAAGGTTTGAGAACTAGAGGGAGTTCAAAGGAAATTTTTTAGAGAGAGAAAGTCAATATTAAGAATATTATAACTACATAGATTAAATTTGAAGAATTCATGTAAACCCTCCAAAACCTCCCCAAACACATCATTCAATACAATTTTTTAATTCCCCAAAATGAAGAGGATTTTGTATTATGAAGAAAATTGAACCCGCAAAGCATTCCCCTCTCAATATCATCTATTTCTTCCCCTTACCTTTTTTTTTAAAATCCTCCCCTTCCTTCCTCTCCAAACTCAGAAACAAAATCTAGGAGAACCATTGATCATTGTTAGAGGAAAGTCCTACCGTATACCTCCTGCATATCTATTTTAATTTATTCTTATAAGTAAACCAAAAAGTTTTTGTTAAGTTTTCCGAATTGTTATAAATCATGAATTATTTCCATTAACCCCCTACATTCACAAATTAGGGACAATTGACCACAAAAATGTTTTGAAAAGTGAAGTAGTTTCCAAGCATGCCCCTCATTCACAATCAAACCACTTCATTTGTCATCTCTCACACCTTCATCTCTTTCAATTCACTCCTTCAACACAAATACTTACTCCATTCTTACACCCCTCACTCAAAACTTACCACAAAATCTTCCTCCATAGTCCTTTTCTCACCAACTACCATTTCCCTCTTTCTTCACAAAACCAATTCAAAACTAGTATTTCAAGGAATAAAAAATTTCGGAAAACTTTTCCAAAATCTCTGATTTACTCTTTTGGCTTAACTACATTTTACCATGAATAAAATTCTAGAAATCTTTTCCCAAGTTTTCTGATATACAATTTTGGCTACCAGAAAACGTAGCTAAAAATTCTATAAACTTATTCTATTCTGAAATATTTTGTGGCAGTGAAATCAAATGTTAAAAGACAAAAAATTGAAATTGTTTATGGTCCGTTGGGAGGAAGGTACAAATGTAAGGGTATATGATAAAATTTTCTTGTTTTAGACATAAGAGAAAGCTTTACATAGTCATTTGGTTACTATACCAATTGATTGAAATCTCATAGAACCACTCTATCAAACCAAAAATTATAGACATAGTTCTGTAAACCGTTATCCTTTGGTTACGATATAATTGTGTAATCCAGGGGTACGCTTAATGTTAGTGTCTTTCTCTAAGATTTTCTTTCAAAAGGAAATTATTTATTTTAGACGCAGAACATTTATCCTTACCCTACCTCTGTCATTTGGGCAAGCTTAAAATTTAAAACCTATTGTGGGTCCTTGGTAAAAGTTTTCCCAAAGTTCATCAATTTCACTGACAAAAACTTATATTTTTTGAGAAAAATGTGATCATATGATGTGATCTAGGGTAGCTTAGGAATTAGAGGATAATGGATGTGAGTAATTAAGCGATGTTGCACAAAATTCTCAAACCACTATAACTATTATTGTAGCAGCATAGATTTTGCTAGCAATTAGGATGGAGGCTCAAATAGTAGCCACAAAAGGTGGGATGGAGTTTTACACCTAGAGTTTGCAACCAATGTTGTGACAATAAGAATCTTGTCTTGAAGCTTTCAACAAGTCCTAATTCCCTAAAAGTCTTATGGCAGTGCTGCTAACTCAGTTGTTCATTAGTGGGAGAGATGACAAAATTTGTTAACGATATATTGTGTAATGATGCAACATACAATATTAAACGGTAATTTCAAAAACAAAAAACACTAAAACGGTTCATTACTACGAGATTAACACTAATTCAAGTGATTCATGACAAAGTCATAAACATAATGTTTTGAATTTTATAGTTTAAAGAAGCTTGGTCTAATAGGAGATGCATCTCGACACCAATTAGTGTATGTCTTTGATTTCCAGGGCTACTATTTCTACCAAACCCTAAATTCCTATCACTATATGATCCCAAAATTGCTCAACTAAGATTAGAACATGCATATGCTTCTCCCATTCCAGAAGAAGTGTGTTTCAAGTATATATCTTCCAACCCTTCTGCCGAAACGTTAGATTGGGGAGCAACACCACCTATGCGCCTTTGTTAAGTTGGGGCATGTACACATTGTATATCCCTATCGGTCTCCGATATACACATGTAATAGTTCGAATATATGATCCCCTCTAGCTGCGTCTTCTCAGTCTTCGTGGTAGATGATCTACAAGTCAATCTAGCGGGACATTTTTCGAATTATCATGATGTGTACTTGCAAGAACCCCTTCATTAACCTCTCTGTATTCCTCAAAGGTATGTGTACGCGCACACACACTCGCTGAAGTATAGAAAAAGGAAGGAGGTAGAGAATCCAGTATCAACCTAAAAATTAGAACTGTGTAAATTTACATGTAGGCCAAACATTTATAAGCACCTAAATCAATCATTGTCAAGTTATATTTTCCATGTAAAACCTTAACTATTCAAATGCATTTATTCCTATATGCTGAAAATGGTTATCCTAGTGCTACAGACACTCCAATAGATCTCTTAAAGAGTCACACGACTTCTTTAATCTAGGTGTTATAAGTCAATTACCCCACAAATATTGATCAGAATAACCTAATCTTAGGATTCATTGGATCATTCCATAAATAAAGGATAATCGTTGTTAGGATTTCGTCAGGGGATCTAAATCGTGTCACCATCAACCTTGAGTCACTACCACTCTAACCCGTTATTGGCCTAATTTATATTCAATGCATACGAATTATTATGTTTTGCGTAAATTATACTATCCTCTCCTCAAAGATGCTTGAATTACACTCCCCTTCTCTTTTATGTTAAAATATACACTCCCCTCCCTTGAAAAGTAAAATTTATACTTTCCTCCCTTATAAGATTCTTGAATTACAACCAACGTCGTTCCTTGATTTTTACGGGCCTTAGGCATGATATGAGAAAATGGCCCTTTACATAATACATCATAAATTTTTTTAACTCAATCTTGTGTTTTTATTAGCTCTTCATTTCGTTTTTTTATTTTGTTTTTCACTACCAAATCAATATTTTGTTAGACAACATCTGAAAATAAATCAAATACTCTATAGACACCAAAACAAAATAAAATATTGTAGAAGTAAAGAACAATAGCACATGCGATATTTTTAACTAAAATAGAATTTGTTTTGTTATGAAAATCATCTCAATTTCTTGGATAATAAATATCATCGATATTTTTAATATTAGTGAGGCACATTATTAGGAACAAAGGGTCCAAAAAAATATTACTGATTTCTTCGATAATAAATATTTGAGCACATTATTAAGAACAACCAAATTTTTTTATATGAGGGTGTATATAGAAATATTTGTGCTAATGGGGTATATATAGAAAATCATGACAAAAGGGCCAAAAACTTTAACAGATTTCTGCCCAGCCCTTCATCATGTCAATGTTTGTGGGCTTTTCAGAGAATTTTACTATATATACCCCTCAAAAACCAAATATTTCTATATAGACCCTCCCACCTTAAAAAAGTTTTTGGGCCCCCTACCGGCATGGGTCCTAGGCCGTTGCACTCCCGGCCTATGCCCTAGGGCCGGCCCTGATTACAACACCCTCTCTTAATGATAAAATATGTACTACACTTTAATCTATTATAACATAAGTAAAATATTTTTATGATGTATATTAATTTTATGATGTATATTCATTTCTTTATAATTTAAATGTCAATGATAATTAAATTTAAATATTTTTCTATTGATTTTATAATTTAGAGTATAAAATTAAATTTTAAATAACCATGTTTTATTGTCTTTAATAATTTTTCACATATTTTGATTTTATTTTGGGTTGTTCCATATGTTATAATAGGGTTTAAAACGAAATGTTAATGAAATTGTGAATAAAAAATAGAGAAAAATATGCATTCTATTTTTTATTATATTAAAATAGACCTGCTATACTATTTTTTCCGAAGTGTGTTAGATTATTTAATTTTTTGCTAGACTATTAGAAATAAAAAAAATATTGAGTGAGTAAAGTGTAGATTTTAACATAAGAGGGGAGGAGAATGCAATTCAAGTTTCTCTTAGGGGAGGATAGTGAAAGTTTTCTAATATGTTTTGAATAAGATGGGAAGGGAATGTATATTTTAACATAAAGAGGAGAGTGAAGTGTAATTCAAGCATCTTTGAAGGGAGAGAGTGTAATTTACTCTTATATTTTAAATGAGCATCAATAATAAAAGTCATTCAAGATTAATCATCTAAACACAAAAATTTGACACAAATTAATCTAGATATAATGGAAAGTTTTGTTTGTCACGAACAAATAAATTTTAGTTAATTCACTGTGGTTATGATGTTTTTTTTGTTGTTATATTATCTCTTCTGATTTTTTATATTGAATATAATTCATTGCAGATGTTATACTTGGCATTGTTAAAGGTAATAATTTATCTTTTCCTTTTAACAAAGCTATATTTTTTCTTTTTTACTTTCTTTTATTTTATTCTTTTGGTTCTACATTATTATTTATATTTGTACACCAACTATATGTTTTTTTTGTTACTCTATGCGAATCTGATAATCTGAAGAGTAGGGTGAAAGACTGCTAGGGAATTCAACGCGTAAATCTTAAAGTACCTTGAATCAATTTAGTGATGTTAGACAATTTAGATCCTCTCTGAGAAGAGATTATTCCATTATCTCTGAGTCTATAGTCGACGTACGTTGGCATCCTTGTTGGTATACTTTCTTGGGTTGAGAACATGTTAGGTCGATGTCCCGTTGTTGTTACAGTTGAAAAAGTCACCTCTCTATTTATGCACTTGATTGTAGTATGATCTCTCTTGACACACATTCCACATCAAATAGGAGCAATTGCATCACTACTTCCAACAATATTTTTATTAGTAACCTAACCGATGTTTGCATTGTTTCCAGTACTCACTCCATGGCCATTTAGATTTCCTCTACCACTGATAGTGTTATCGCCACTTACTATTCACGCTAAAGGTCCTACTGGTAGGGTTGGATGGTTGACGAAATTTCTAGGAGGTTGTACATTCTTATCTTTGATTTTGTGTATTGTCTCTCTTTGCTCGGTCATCTTAATTGTAAATCCTACTCTTGTTCGCAGATGTAGAAAAGTTTCTAATTTCTTGGATGCTCGCCTTTTTCCTTATAACATGGCCTCAATCCCAGCTCAAACTTGACACACTTCAACCTCTTTGTCTCCACACCCACATACAACAGATAGTATATCATCAGCTTTCCAAACTTTGAATCATACTCAGCCACACTCATATTACCTTGTTCAAGCTTCACAAATTCTATCTTTTTCGATTACAAATATATTTTGCAAAGTACATATACTTGATTTGTAAATCTGTTCAAAGGAAAAATTACATATGATCTAAACACTTTCTACTTCCATATGCTAAGGGTTGTTATCTCACCAGTTTTCGACTTCCTCTGTCAGCATGGATGAATCAAAGGCAACTCATGGTCTTATAGACAGGTAACGCGTCCAAAAATATTCTCAGTTTCCAGAAGCTACATTCAAAACCATTACAAATTTTCTACAATACATAAGTTTAACCTCCCAAATGTGTATAGTGGACCAAACCTTAAAAGTGGTCCACTATATACTTTATTAAATTTTTTAATTTAAACTGTTTGATCAGTTTTTTGAAAAGATGGCCATTGAATTATGTGTGTCTATTATAACTTACGACTTACGGTGTACCAACAACAACTAATTTTTTTCTTTATTTCTTCATCATCTACCTTACTGGTCTTCATCATCTTCAACACATATTCATCAACATTCATGAAAAAAATTCAGAAACAACAACACATAATGTAATCACCAAAATTCATATAATTTTCAACATCAACAATTCTTAGACAACAACATCAACAATTCAATTAAACAACAACAACATCGTCATCAAATTTATACAACATTAACATCATAAATTCTGCACAAATTGAACATCAATTTTTCTTGAGTACTCAATCACATAATTTCAATGCTCAAAGAAAATTTCCAGAAACAAAAAAACAAACTCAAATCCGAATCAAAAACCCAAAAAATATAAGAAGAAGAAGAATAACAACAACAAGAGCCATGGTGAAATTGGTGACTCAAATTCTACATTAAATTCTTCAAATTCCAGTGAAGATCCAGCAGTAGTGTCAAAACAAATTTCATCTTCTAGAAATTACTTGTGGGACCAAAATGAAAACTTGAAATTATTTAGGGGACCATTGGATCAAATAAACTTTTAATTAAACAAAAGGAAAAGATCAATTCCTAAAAATGTGAATTATCTAAATACTTAACATAATCAACATATAAAAAGTTTAAAGTCGTCCTTCAAAAGAAAAAAGGTTTAAAGTCGTGATAATAACATAAAATAAATTCTCCGGTGTCACCTCTCAAAACAAGGGTAAAAATTTAGTTTAAGGATTTCAAATAATTCAAACCACATCATTATTCATATAATTCACAGTGTAAGGATTTCATTATCAATGATATACAAAAGTCACATCAATTTCACAATACATATATCATTCTACTAGTTTAATATCACATAAGTTGAAGAAAATAATTTAGTTTAAAGCATACAACACATTTTAAGCATCACTTACCAATCATCCCGATTAATATCACTAAATAGGGTTCAACGGTTGGTCAATCCATGAATGATGTGGGAAATCAGACATCAACCTTTTGTCACTAATCATCATTATGTCATAACTCGATCAAAATTAATCTCACCCTTACCGCAAAGTAGAGCTTTACCACAAAGTTAATTTTTTAGCACAAAAGCTGGATTGTTGATTTTGGGAACTAGCTCTAAAGTTGCATAAACCCTTACATAAATTGCTGCCAAAAGAGAGTTCTAAAACGCTTGAAAACTATGATTTTTCTATAAATACCCATAACATTGTGGAGCATCATACACACCATTTGTCCTGCACACTTTTGAAACAAAGCTAATGATGACGTGGCTGCGGAGTTCTTGCTACGACAAACCATTACAACAGAGAAGATACTCTGGTAGTGGAAGCATACAAAACTAAGCATAAAAAAAATAGATTAAAAAAATGAGACGTAGTATAAGTTAGTTATAAAGAGGTGTGAAAAAAATCAGCGCGTAATGTTCATTTGAGTTTTTATTTTCATTGTTCTTTATCTTAGTTTTCAAGTTAAGTCACAGAATAATGTTATTACAAGTTCTTCTTGTTTTTTTTCGTGATGTAACTTGTACAGGACTACTCCAAATAGTCGGCGTGAAAAAAAGTTCTGAATTATTAGGCGGAGCCCATGATTTATCCCACAAAGTTTCTGATTCTAAAGCTGGCATTGAATTAGGAAGAATAAGTGGAAGATATCTCTTGCCATCATTTATAATGAGATTTACGCTAGGCCTTGTAGTTTTCTTTGCGCTATTGATATATACATGTCGAAGAAGACATACCTCAATATACGAAAATATTGAAGTTTTTCTTCGTGGAAGTACCTTGATCCCAATCAGGTATTCATACAAAGATATAAAGAAGATGACTAGAAGTTTTAAGGTCAAGTTAGGTGAAGGAGGGTTCGGTTGTGTTTATAAAGGAAAGTTAATTAGTGGTCCATTTGTTGCCATAAAGATGTTGGGTAAGCCTAAGGGTAATGGACAAGATTTTATTAATGAGGTTGCAACTATAGGAAGAATACACCATGCAAATGTGGTGAGACTTATTGGATTTTGTGTTGAGAGATCAAAACGTGCTCTTGTTTATGAATTCATGCCCAACGGCTCTCTTGATAAATACATTTCCTCTAAAGATGATGTTATTAATCTAACTTATAAGAAAATGTATGAGATATCTCTTGGAGTAGCCCGTGGAATTGCTTATTTGCATCAAGGATGTGACATGCAAATCTTGCATTTTGATATAAAACCCCATAACATCCTTCTTGACGAGAACTTTATCCCTAAGGTTTCAGACTTTGGTCTTGCAAAGCTTTATCCTAATGACAATAGTATTGTAACTTTAACTGCAGCAAGAGGAACAATTGGTTATATGGCTCCTGAGTTGTTCTACAAAAATATAGGTGGAGTATCTTACAAGGCTGATGTTTATAGCTTTGGAATGCTTTTGATGGAAATGGCAAGTAAGCGAAGAAATTTAAATCCACATGCGGATCGTTCAAGCCAACTTTTCTTTCCCTTTTGGATTTATAATCAATTGATTGAAGAAAAGGAGATAGAGATGGATGAAATTACTGATGAGGAAAACAGTAATGTGAAGAAAATGTTCATAATTGCGTTATGGTGTATTCAATTAAAACCAAGTGATCGTCCTGCAATGAACAAAGTAATAGAGATGCTCGAAGGAAATATTGAGAATATTGAAATGCCTCCAAAGCCTTCTCTTTATCCAAATGAAATTATTGAGGAAGACCTAGAAGTCGACTCTAATGAAATTGAATCAGACTCAGTAAGTTTTATTAAGGAAGATACAACAGAGCCCTTACTGATGAATTCTGCTTGATGAAAGAGGAAAAATATCTGTCACTAATGTAACATTATTTCATAAAAAATTCATGCTTATGAGTTGTACTATTACAATTTACCATTGGACAAAAATAATCTTATATTAGGAAATAAATAAAGCATGTGAATAGAGCAAGGAGCTAATCCCAATTGCAAGCATAAATAATATAGTGAGGTAAACACCTTGCTTTCAAATCATCAACGACAAAGTTAGAATACTAAGAGTTTTGTTGAAGGATTTTTGATCAAGATACCTTAATAGGCTATTATTAACTACTTACGACAAAATAAACGACTCCAAGAAAGGAAGGAGAAATCGAGTGCACCATGTACTATATTCTTAACTTGGTGGCTTTTCAAAATATGATTATAACATCAATCCACACATATACGAGATTATCTACTTCAAAAATAGTAGCTAAATTGCAAACACAAATTAACTATGAATTAGCTGCCATATTTCTTGCAACATTGATTGGGCCGTAATTTATGTAGAAAAAAATATCCTACCTAAATTGTTGTCAATATGTAGTAAAATATTGTTCAAAATTATGTTTCCTAACTATTTAGCTATGATATTGTCACAACAATTTCAGTAAATCTCTAGCTACATGCCCTTAGAAATTTTGCAGTTATATATCTTTTAGCAATTTAGATTTTTTTTCCTTCAGTAACTCTATAGTATTGCGTATCTTAATAGATATAAAAACAAACCTCGAGATATTGGCTTTCCAAATTTTGACGAAGCTATGGCTCCATCAAAGTATCCAATTCACCTTTAACAATGAGGTCATTGAAAGACCCATCTTCAAACTGCAAAGTAGAAGCAGCATCATTGAAAGTGAGAACGAAACAGAAGAATAATAAAGAGAAGGCGTGGGTGAATGTTCTAGGGGAAAACTATTTCTGTTGTATTGTAATAGTCCTTTTTGATGTTCAAGGGAAACAATTACTCACGAAGGTATTACCTGTGAAACAATTACTCACGAAGGTAAAAAAGATATGTGAGAATTACCATTTTCATTTCTTCGTGAAATTCATTACGTTTGACTTCGGGCAAACAATCAGCAAATAGTAAAATAGTCAAAACCAAATAGCCAAAGAAATGATTAAATTAAACACCGTTGCAAAGTAAGTGTACATCCTTAGCTTCTATTTATACAGCTAAATGTGCCCTTCTTTTCCTAAAGCACAACCCGATAACATGAGGATAAACTAGTTGAAGGCAAAATATTGACTTATATAGACACACCTAAATATTTGCAATGCCAATACACAACAAATAAGTATAATCCACTCTCATGAAAACAGAATACTACCAAAATTACTTAACTATCTATATCTAATTTTCTTCCAAACTTTTTCCTTTCCAACTTTAGGGTTATTTTTGCCAAATCCACTATCAAAATTCACTTTACCCACTTTATTTCAAAATTCAAATTTCAAAAACTCACTTTCCCACCTTTCTTTATTTAATAATAAATTTTTCTCTCTCATCTTTTTTTATTTATAATAATAAATTTTTCTCTCTCATCTTTATTTATTTAATAATTAACTTTTCTCTCACATTTCTTTTTTTAATAATAAACTTTTCTCTCTCAATTTCACTCTCCTCTCTTATCTTTTTCTTACCAACTTTTTTCATTTTCATTTTCTCTCATCATTTTCAGCTCCATTTTCTCTACTAATTTTCAATTCGGTTTTACTAACAAGTTTTGTTTTTTAGAGGAAACTAACAAGTGTTGTTGTTATAGAAGAATATGATTTTGTATTTTATGATAACTCTATTATATAAACATATTAGTAAATAAAATCTATGATTATTTTTATTTATTATCTTTTTTAATATCGTCAATACTAAAAAAAGAACAATATTATAATATATTATGATTAATCATACTTCAATTTTTTCCGCTGTTTTTTTTAAAAAAAATGTATCATTAAAAAACCAGTTGGAGTGTACAATTGTAACACGGGATCCATTTTAGTAACTACAACGAGTTATCAGTTTTAATTAGTATTTTTTTAATATCTATATTTAAACACTGCGACTGCTTAAGTTTTATTAATATTAAAACAAGAACAATATCATAATATACTATGATTAATCATACTTCGATTTTTTCCGTTGTTTTTTTTAAAATGTATCACTAAAAATTCCGTTGGAGTGTACAATTGTAACACGAGACCCATTTTAGTAACTATAACGAGTGATCAGTTTTAATTAGTATTTTTTTAATATCTCTAATTAAACACCGCGATTGCCTAAGTTTTATTAATATATTAATAAAATATATGTGGATGTATGAACTATATATGAATAAAAATATATATATGAGTATATGTTTGTTTTACAGGAACATATTAATATATTCTTATTTCTGAAATTTAATGGGAACTATATATTGATAAAATATATATGAGTATATGGACTATATATTAACAAAAATATATCTCACTATATGTTTTTTTATGGGAATATGTTAGTATATATTTATTTATGAAATGTATTTTCATTTATTATCTTTTTTAATATCGTCAATACTAAAACAAATTTTTTTTTATAATATACTATGATTAATCATCAATTTTTTCCGTTGCTTTTTCTCTAAAATGTATCACTAAAAAACCCGCTGTAGTGTACAATTGTAACACGGGACCTATTTTAGTAACTACAACGAGTTATCAGTTTTAATTAGTATTTTTTAATATCTCTATTTAAACACTGCGACTGCCTAAGTTTTATTAATATATTCATAAAATATATGTGGGTGTATGGACTATATATTAATAAAAATATATATGAGTATATGTTTGTTTTACGGGAATATATTAGTATATTCTTATTTCTGAAATATAATGGGAACTATATATTGATAAAATATATATGAGTGTATGGACTATATATTAACAAAAATATATCTCACTGTATTTTTTTTACGGGAATATGTTAGTATATGTTTATTTATGAAATATATTTTACGATAATAGTATTATATAATACATTAATTATGATTTTTCACGGGATGCATATTAGTACTTTTCACACTAAAACATATTAGTAAATAAAATCTATGATTATTTTTATTTATTAACTTTTTTAATATCATCAATACTAAAATTTAATATATATTTGTTCATATTAAAATTTAATTATTTTGTCATTTTTTATTACTACCGATCAATATAAACATTATTATGTTTTAAATACTTTACATATTTTCACTGTGGACAAAAAAAATCACTATGCCAAACACAGCCGAGACGCGACACGCGGCGGAGCCACGGCCGTACAACGCGGCGAATTGCCACGTTACCCGTGCCGTAGCACTGGTATCTCGACTAGTAGCTTAAATAACAGTATGCTCTTGTTTCATATTACAGCTGAAACCTAACATGCAAATCCTTCACTTCCAATATGGCTCGTTGCTAATGGGATGGTGGCTCAAAGTCAAATTGCATCAACAAATGTGACTGCAACACTGGCTACCCAACAATATACTTTCATGCCAAGATTTTCAACTGCATGCTTCTTGGTTCCTCTTTATCATAGGAAGCAACATTAATACTAATACGCTTTTTATTATTACTTTTTCTTTAGACAGACTGCTTCTTCCTTGGAGCTACGACACATAATAGAAACAATGAGGAAAAAAAATCCAAAATAGAAAATGAAAAAAAGAAGAGAAGAGAATAGAAGAGAGGGGAAGGGAAAAATATGTACACAAAACAAACCAAAAAGGATATTCACAAAACCAAACACAACGATAAGACTCTTTGCAAGTTGATAATTGATATTCTCTCGGCGTCACCTTTCAGCTTTACTGTGCCTTATGGAAGGAGCAAGAGCTTTAGCCACCATAATTTCTTGAGCACTCGTCTTTCCAATTTCACCTTGAAAACCAAAAAAAGGGTCCTGAACTTGATCGATGTTGAAGTGTATCTGATATGATCCTAATATCCTCAAAATCTGCATGATGATCATATGCAAACTGATGAAAAAGAACCCTTCTGTTAAACAAACTTGCATAAGGTGAAGCTTGTTGTTGAAGAATAACTAATGGATCATTGTTGAAGGGTGATTACGTTGTTTCATAGACCATGGTTGCAAGATTGCAAAATTGAAGTCCAACTGAGTATCAATGTAGATAAGTAAATCCAAAATAGTTTATGGTTCTTGCACTTGTTCTGACTCTATCATATAATTTGAAATTCAACCAAAAGGTAATTGTTCCATATAAAAATCACAGTCTAGGTATTCATAGTAAATTTAAAATCAGCATGTTGTCGAAGCTAATTATTTACCAATTATGCAGATACCTATAAATCCCCTACTATAACAATATCATGTAGATAATGAGAAGAAATTGCATACACTAAAGAAAGCAGAAAACACCATGAACTGACAAACATAACAATCTTAGTTATTATATGGAGCAAATCAAATTGACCAAACATCGATCTATCATATTAGATGTTCTGAGCACAACTTGAAATTTTTTTCCACTTCGATAGGTACCATGTAATACTCTATTTTTCCTAATCCTAAGACATGTAGATCATGAAAAAGAATATACGAAAGGATGGATATATAGATATATTTTACAGATGAAACTAACATTAAGTGTACTAATGATTACTAAAGGGAGTCTAAAAATCTCAACAAAGCTCAAATTGGAAGATTTCTGAGCCACTGATGGCTCCAACGAAGGATTTAATGAAAAACCTTGCTCAGAAGACCGAGTTTGATATTCATTCAACCCAAGTGTTGGTATAAAACAAAATAGACCTATACACTTTGGTTCAAAATAAATCTCTCAAACCTTGGAATGATTACTAGGAATAAGGAAGGAGTAATCCGAGGAAATGATTTGTTTGACTTGTTTGATGTTGAAGGCTCCGTTATCTTTGTAGAAAGTAGAGTTCACAACTGTCAGTTCAAAGAAGCTAGTGTAACC
>Ga0228710_1006593_pt1 | contig 17536 bp, 7 predicted proteins | sample MedpolnodulmetaG_FD_177995 | JGI IMG/M metagenome (GOLD analysis project Ga0228710, IMG submission 177995) | Root nodule microbial communities from Medicago polymorpha collected in Santa Monica, California, United States - pink nodules | ecosystem: Host-associated > Plants > Roots > Nodule...
AAAAAAAAACGAAAAAAAAAAAAAAAGTCAATCCCGCCAGTCAAAACGGCGGGAATGAAAAAAAAAATTTTAAAAAAAACTGTCCAATCACGTCTCTGCGACGTTGGACACGTGTCACGCGCAAATTCATTCCCGCCATTTGAAACGGCGGGAATGAAGAAAAAGACAAAAAAAAAATGAAAGTGGGTCATTTTGAAAAAAAATTTCAAAGGGGGTCAGACTTGAATTTTATTTTGCAAATAGGGTCAGAAAAAAAAAATTCACAAGAAACTTCACTTTGATTTTTTTTACTCGTTTCCAAAACAAAATAAAAATCCCAATTTTTTTTTTTACTTCTTCTGCTTTGTTGCATCTTTGTCTCAAATTTCTTTGGCTTGGAGGTACTATTATTTCTTACTCTTTTTTGGTGTTATTTTTATTTGACACATGTTTCTATATTAATCTACGAAATGAGTGTGATCTTTATTGTCCTTTTAAAGACTAAAAAAGAAACAAGGAAAAAACTTTGTGAGGTTCTTGTTTATGAGTTTTCAGCTTCTTGGTTGATTTGTGATTCTAGATATAGAAAGGGTTTTTTTGTGATTTGGAATCTACTTTTCTTCTTGGTTGTTCAGTTTTTGTTGGTATGGAAGAACATAAACCTATGATCACAACCTGTGAAGAAGATCAACACGTAGTTGCTGCAGCTGAACACATTATAAAGGCATTAGCTTCAAGCAAATCTGTCTCTAATGAGTTGAGAAAAACTCTTTTGGATCTTGAGTTCCAATTGTGTTCAATCAATGAAAGAAAGGAAAGTTGCACCAAACAATTAGAGAGAAAGCTTAAATGTGTTGAAGATAAGGTAATGAGTTTGGAGACAAATCATGGAATCATATCTTCTGAGTATTTACAACTTGTTGATGAAATTCAAACACTAACTCAAACTTTGCAACAAAAGTTTGATTATGTGAATGGAAATTTGAAGCATAAGGAACTTGTTCAAAGAGCTAATGAAATTTTGCAAGTTGTTATGTCAAGACTTGAGGATAAGTTGGTTCAAATTCTTGCTAATCATAAGCAATATTTTGAGCATGATTACATGTCTTTCAATTCCAACAGAGTTGATATTGTGTATGATGGATCATTTGGTTCAATTGAGGATGACAAAATCAATGAGGTGTCGAGGAGTGGTGACGTTAGCCAATCCAAACCAAGCAGTAGTATAGATTTGGTGCATCCTTATGTACTTGAAGATCTCAAAAGCATTGCAGCAGCCACGTTTGCTTCAAATTACCATCAAGAGTTTTGTCATGTCTTCATTGCTTCTAGGAGAGAAGCCATGGCTGAGTACTTTGTCATTCTAGAAATCGAAAAACTAAGCATAGAAAATGTGCTTAAAATGGATTGGCATTGTTTGAATCGCCAGATAAAGAAATGGATTTGGGCGATGAAGGTCATTGTTGAGATGTATCTTGTCGGTGAGAAACAATTGTGTAAGCAGATTCTCGGAGACTTTGGATCCGTTTATCAGTTTTGTTTCTCCGAAATATCTCAAAGTTCGATTTTGCGCCTTTTAAATTTTGGTGAGGCCATAACAATGGGAACACACACACCCGAAAAACTGTTTTGTTTACTTGACATATATGAGGTTTTGGAACTTCTAGCAGTGGATATAGATATTTTGTTCGTTGAAGAAGTTGATTCTTTTGTTAGAGGAGAGTTTCACAAGCTTCTAAGAAGCTTTGGTGATACTATAAAATCTACATTTCTTGCATTTAGAAATGCTATTGCAACAAATCCATCAAATAAATGTTTTCCTGGTGGAGGTGTTCACCATCTTACAAGATATGTCATGAATTACATCAAGGCACTTGTTGAATATGGTGATAGCCTTAATCTTCTTATTGTCGATGAAAATTCGACTGATCCTTCGGCTAGTGATGACAACGATGAAAATTCTACTCTCTCATGTTGTCCAATTGCTTGCAACTTAAGGCATATCACTCCCACTCTAGAATCCAATTTGTGCAACAAATCCAAGTTATACACTGATGTTGCTTTGCAGCATATTTTCATGATGAATAACATTCATTACATGGTTCAAAAGGTTAAGTGTTCTAAAAACCTATGCAATTTCTTTGGAGATTTCTGGCTTCGCCGACATGTTGGCATGTTTCAGCATTATGCTAGAAGCTATGAAAAGGTGACTTGGAGCTCAGTACTTTCTGTGTTTAGTGAGGAAAGTTTATCGAATTGCGGCGCAAAGAGAAAACTAAAGAAAAAATGCAAAGATTTTAGTACTGCTTTTGGTGAAGTATACAAAACACAGACAGGGTGGAGTGTACCTGATAAAGAACTTCGCGAAGATCTACAAATATCGGTTTCTCAGAAAGTGATTCCTGCTTACCGAAGTTATACCGGTAGAAACTCGTCTAACATTGATGAGAAGTGGATGAAGTATACGGTAGATGATCTACAATATTATATTTTGGATCTTTTCCATGGTTCACAAAAATCCTTGCACCATTCTCAGCATAGAAAGTGAAGTGTATGAGTTACTTTTTCATTTAGGATTCATCTCTAGAGTGAAATTTGTATATATTTCTAGTCATTAGGAAATGACACTAGGATCTAGGTTTAGTTAGCTTAGGTGTATTTCATACTTTGTTCTCCATTAGCATCATCAAATAAATGTACCTGTTGAAAATTTGGATGAAAATGGTGATTTTTTTGTTTTGTTTTTGTTTAAGCAATTCAGTTTTGTTATGTTTTTGTTATTACAAGAGAGATGCTTTCATGCGCGAGGCGCATTATGTGTTTCTAGGCGTTTTTGCTTTTGTCGTGTACGCGAGGCACACACCCCTCTGTGCGCGAGGACCATGACTTGCATAATGACCTACACACTCAAAAGAAAGGTATTAGTTATTCTCATTGTCTCATACTCACCTCAATCTCCCGTTAACTTAAGTTTATGCGTGGTTGCAAATACATCACCCCTAGCAAAGAGCACATGTCGCTGTCCTCCATCGCGCTTCAATAACATCGATTGTTTCTCTAGATCCACCTCGAATCAAATTTTAATTTTTAAAATGATTATTATTTCAAAATGAAACATATATATATGTTCAATGGAGATATCCTTTACTTCATAAGTTCATTTATTATGTCCTCTCAAAAAAAAAAACAAAAATACATTAATTATTTGAGTAGGTTTCCTCATTTCCAACTAGTCAAAAAAGGGGTATTTTGTCTTGATCAAAAAAGTTTATTTTGTCGTGTAGATTGAAAAGTCGTGCTTTTTTCTTCATGGTCCAAAACAAGATGATATGCATTGAATATTTCTTTTACTAGTTCATTCATGGTCATGATCCATTGTATGTGATCAACTAGCTTATTGGACCACTGGCTTATAACAGTCAATAAAAGATTTTTTCCATCAAAAACATGGACTTTAATGTGGTTTTTTTATCTTCTTTTGACAACATTGGTTATTCTTCTTCTGAATTAACTTGGAGTATAAGAAAAATTATAAGCTTTTAATTTAGGATTAAATTTATTCATTTATTATTTAGTTACTCAACTTATAAAATTTTATCTCATTATAAAATTATAGAAACTAAAAGTTTGATAATAGCAATAATGTCTTTTTTTTAGTCAAAAGGAAGATTACATTAGATAAAAAGAAAGAGATAGAAAGATTGGGAAACATTAGACCTGATATAGATACAACCTAAATGGTGATACAACGATATAAATTAGACCTAGAGGATCAGCTCTAATCTATTCTAACAAAAATTCACTAATTACATGCGCAACTTAGGGAGCTCATGTACAGGCGCGAAACCAGGTTACAAAAAATATGAAAAGTAAACATCTGCGAAGAACAATTGGGGTTTAATTTCGGAAAATGGATCGACCGCCAACACGTTATTAAAATTCAAGTGCCAACAACTCTCTAAACAAAGAAGCAAGCATAAGAGCTCTTTGAGCATGAAGTACCAAAGTGTAGGAAGACAAGATGGTTGGAAACTTGCAGATCTCAACAAATCGGGAAACACTATAGAGTCGGAAACACAATAGGTTTCAAACATATGTGTAAGAACTCAAATCGAGGAATGACTCCAATACGTTAGTAATCAAACCCTTTTGGGTTAACAGAACCATACCTTTTCAAGTTTTTGAAACCAAACCACATCAAAAAGATGCCAAAAGTCTTCAACTACCCAATGGTTTATCACGAACATCGGGAACATAAACGAAAAAAATACTAGACGCGAGTGACGAACATTCGGTTACACACAAACGCCACCAATGACCCAAACAAACACAAACGACCAGCCTCGGCAGCGGCTCCACCTACCGACCAACTTTTCGACGCGAACTAGAACCAACACCAAAAAGTAGGCGCACGAACCCAGAATCGAAAACACAATACCAAATCCAGGAGACCCTACGATAGAAAACAGCCCACCAGTGACGGAGGACCGGCAAACAGACAGTGAAACCAAAAATACAAAGCAATAATGTACTAATAATTAATACTATACTTTTTATTTTACCTTTCAAACAATAGTATGAATTTACTTTGTTTATCAATTTATGGGTTAACATTCCAGTGTTCAGGCGAATAGACCTTGATAATCACAATTCATATGAGATATAAGTAAAGTATAGTTAAAAATTGTTCCACCAATCGTAATTTACTTTGTTCATCATCATGTTTAAATTCTTTTTTTTTTTTCCAGAATCATAATCTTTAATTTGTAGCTTAAAAAAAAGAGATATTTATTTTGTGCATATTAAGTAATATCTATATGTAACTCTTTCTTACTTTGCAAGCGTAGTATGCTCTTTCTCAAGGTCACAGATTCGATTATCTCCGATGTCAATTTGAATGAGTTAATTTAACTTCTTAAGAATAATCAATTTAGTTGATTTATAGTTTGGAAATTGCTTAAAAAATGTAATTAATTAGCATTCTAAAATTATAAATAGTATTATAAGACAAATAAATGTTTTATATTAAATGTGAAACATGAGAAGAGTACAATTTAGAAGAAGAAATCAAACACAATTCAGAAGAAGAAATCAACGAAGAACCACATAAAAAACAAGTGAACACAACCGCATAAAAGGGTGCTTGTAGTTGGGGTAAATTAAGGGTATCGGGTTGGTTGGATAATTAAGACAATTTCAGTGTCGATCATAAATTCTACGAGACTGTAGTTACTGTCCTAGCTAAACAAATGCTCTGTCTCTAGTCTTTTTCTATGGTTCTCAATATATGACATTAATGTGTGACGTAATCCCTTGGCTAAACTTTTGTTTTGCCGAGTAAATATTGAATCATTCAAAATTTATAGATATTTTCCTTTCAAAATTTTACTCCAACCAAGACACTTTTATGAAAATTAACTTTCAGTCTAGAAACAGCTTCAAAAAGAATCAAAATCGCTTTTAGAGCTCAAATGTTAGCTCAACTCTTATCATTAATCAAAAAAGTATCATTTGCAAACTGAAGATGAGTAATAGGATTCTGTCTATGCAGCCGAATACCATAATCAAGATACAAATTGTTTTCGACCAATGAATTCATCATTATATTTAAGCCTTTGGCCGCTATCAGAAAGAGAAAAGGAGAAAGAGGGTCACCTTCACGAAGACCTCTCTTCATTGAGAATTCCTCGATAGGACTTCCGTTAACAAGAACAGACACCGATGTTGTAGAAATACACTTCATAGTTCACCTCCTCCATTTAAAACAACAATTCATTTTACCCATAATAGCATCTAAATAAGCTCAGTCCACAAAATCATAGGCCTTTTCGAAATCCACTTTAAACAAAACTAACTCTTCTTCAATTGACAAGCACCGTCCACCAACTCATTAGCAATCAAAATACCATCAAGAATCTGACGGCCCTTAACAAAAGTTGACTGAGCCTAAGAAGCAACATAACTCAAAACTTGTCGGACACGGTTAGCATGAACTTTGGACAATATTTTGTATATGCTATTCACCAGAGAAATAGGACGAAAGTCCGCCAAACACTGAGGACTATCAACTTTAGGAATCAGGTACTATTAATTCATTTGGTCAATTTTCAATGCACACATAATTCATGAAAGAAACACATTAAATCACCTTCCAGATCCTCCCAAAAAATTTTAAAGAATCCAAGATTGACTCCATCAGGACCTCGGCTCTTGAAATTGTCACACTCCCAAATAACGCATTTAACTTCCTCTTCAGAAAAAGGATTTGTTAAACTCAACCCCTCCTCAATTGGGGAGTGAAGGCGTAACAAGGTAGATGTACTGGAAGGTGAGACTGGATCACCTCTTTTTCATGGAGAACTAATTTTTTTTGGGTTGTTTTGTTCCAAGCCAGCAACTTAACGGTCACATCAGCATTAGTTAAACAGAGATTGACAACAAGGTTAACAGTGAAGTAGTTTATCAACTAAAAGTACCCATTTGAAACTTTTAAACTTAAAGGACTAACCTGAGAATTTTGTCAAACTAAAAGGGCTAAACGAAGTATTTGGCCTATTTTTCTCTTTCCTTTGTTGGTGAAGTGTTCGTAGGACATTGGCACCTGTATTGTGTATTGACTTATGCTAACTTTCAAGTCAATTTCCTAATTTCGTTAAATACTGGTTGGTGTATATTGCTGTTTTCAGAAAGATATCTTACATACAAAGATTCTCCACCACAATTTTCTATTTCCTCTCCCACAAGAAACTTCACTTTTTCAAATTGTCAAAAGTCCAAGTCCATTTATCTCTTAATTATTACTCTTTTCCAAAAAAAATCCACTTTCTCAATTTCTTTAGTACTTCTTCTGCTTTGTTGCATCTTTGTCTCAAGTTTCTTTGGCTTGGAGGTACTATTTCTTTGTCTTTTTTGGTTATTTTTATTTGACACTTGTTTCTAAATTAATCTATGAAATGAGTGTGATCTCTAGTGTCCTTTTTAAAGCATAAAAAAGAAACAAAAAAAAAAGGGTTTTATGTGATTTGGAATTTTTCTTCTTGCTTGTTAGGTTTTTGTTGGTATGGAAGAACATAAACCTATGATCACAACTTGTGAAGAAGATCAAGACATGGTTGCTGCAGCTCAACACATTATAAAGGCATTAACTTCAAGCAAATCTGTCTCTAATGAGTTGAGAAAAACTCTCTTGGATCTTGAGTTCCAATTGTGTTCAATCAATGAAAGAAAGGAAAGTTGCAGCAAACAATTAGAGAGAAAGCTTAAATGTGTTGAAGATAAGGTAATGAGTTTGGAGACAAATCATGGAATCATATCTTCTTCTGAGTATTTAAAACTTGTTGGTGAAATTCAAACTTTGCAACTAAAGTTTAATTCTGTGAATGAAAATTGGAAGCAGAAGGAACTTGTTGAAAGAGCTAATGAAATTTTGCAAGTTGTTATGTCAAGACTTGAGGATGAGTTGGTTCAAATTCTTGTTAATCATAAGCAATATTTTGAGCCTGATTGCATGTCTTTCAATTCCAACAGAGTTGATATTGTGTATGATGGATCATTTGGTTCAGTTGAGGATGAAAAAATCAACGATGCGTCGCAGAGCAGTGATGGTGGCCAATTTGAAGAAAGCAGTACTATAGATTTGGTGCATCCTTCTGTACTCGAAGATCTCAAAAGCATTGCAAAAGCCATGTTTGATTCAAATTACCATCAGGAGTTTTGTCATGTCTTCATTGCTTCAAGGAGAGAAGCCTTGGATGAGTACTTTGTCATTCTAGAAATCGAAAAACTAAGCATCGAAAGTGTGCTTAAAATGGAGTGGCATTGTTTGAATCACCGGATAAAGAAATGGATTTGGGCGATGAAGGCCGTTGTACAGACATATCTTGTCGGCGAGAAACAATTGTGTAAGCAGATTCTCGGAGACTTTGGATCCGTTTATCAGCTTTGTTTCTCCGAAATATCTCGGAGTTCGGTATTGTGCCTTTTAAATTTTGGTGAGGCCATAACAATGGGAACACACTCACCCGAAAAACTGTTTTGTTTACTTGACATGTATGAGATTTTGGAACTTCTAGCAGTGGATATAGATATTTTGTTCGTTGAAGAAGTTGATTCTTTTGTTAGAGGAGAGTTTCACAAGCTTCTAAGAAGCTTTGGTGATACTATAAAATCTACATTTCTAGCATTTAGAAATGCTATTGCAACAAATCCATCAAACAAATGTTTTCCTGGAGGAGGTGTTCACCATCTTACAAGATATGTCATGAATTACATCAAGGCACTTGTTGAATATGGTGACAGCCTTAATCTTCTTATTGTCGATGAAACTTCGACTGATCTTGCAGCTAGTGATGACAACTATGAAAATTCTACTCTCTCATGTTGTCCAATTGCTTGCAACTTAAGGCAAATCACAACCACTCTAGAATCCAACTTGTGCAACAAATCCAAGTTATACACTGATGTTGCTTTGCAACATATTTTCATGATGAATAACATTCATTACATGGTTCAAAAGGTTAAGTGTTCTAGAAACCTATGCAATTTCTTTGGAGATTTCTGGCTTCGCCGACATGTTGGCATGTTTCAGCATTATGCTAGAAGCTATGAAAAGGTGACTTGGAGTGCAGTACTTTCTGTGTTTAGTGAGGAAAGTTTATCGATTTGCGGCGCGAAGAGAAAACTAAAGAAAAATTGCAAAGATTTTAGTACTGCTTTTGGTGAAGTATACAAAACACAGACAGGGTGGAATGTACTTGATAAAGAACTTCGCGAAGATCTACAGATATCGGTTTCTCAGAAAGTGATTCCTGCTTACCGAAGTTATACCGGTAGAAACTCGTCTAACATTGATGAGAAGTGGATCAAGTATACGGTCGATGATCTACAATGTTATATTTTGGATCTTTTTCATGGTTCACAAAAATCTTTGCAGCATTCTCAGCATAGAAAGTGAAGTGTATGAGTTACTTTTTCATTTAGGATTCATCTCTAGAGTGAAATTTGTATATATTTCAAGTCATTAGGAAATGACACTAGGATCTTGGTTTAGTTAGCTTAGGTGTATTTCATACTTTGTTCTCCATTAGCATCATCAAATAAATGTACCTGTTGAAAATTTAGATGAAAATGGTGATTTTTTTTGTTTTTGTTTAAGCAATTCATTTTGTTATGTTTTTGTTATTACAAGAGAGCTGCTCTCATGCGCGAGGCGCGTGGGTTATGTGTTTCATGGCATATTTGCTTCTGTCGTGTACGCGAGGCACACACATCCCTCGGTGCGAGGACCATGACTTGTATAATGACCTACACGCTCAAAAGAAAGGTATTAGTTATTCTCATTGTCTCATACTCATCTCAGTCTCCCGTTAACTTAAGTGTATGTGTGGTTGCAATACACCCCTACCAAAGTGCTCATGTCATTGTCCTCCAACGCGCTTCAATAACATCAGTTGTTTCTCTATATCCACCTTGAATCAAATTTTAATTTGTAAAATGATTATTATTTCAAAATAAAACATATATATTATGTTCGATGGAGAAATTCTTTACTTAATAAGTTCTTTTATTATGTCCTCTCAAAACAAAACAAAAAAAACATTAATTATGTGAATAGGTTTCCTCATTTCCAACTAGTCAAAAAAGGGGTATTTTGTCTTGATCATTAACACGTGCTCTAATCTATTCTAACAAAAATTCACTAATTACATGCACATCTTAGGGAGCCCGTGTACAGGCGCAAAATCAGGTTACAAAAAAAATATGAAAAGTGAACATCTACGAAGAACAATTAGGGTTTAATTTCGGGAAATGGATCGACCACCAACACGCTATTAAAATTCAAGTTCCAACAATTCTATGAACAAAGCAGCAAGCATAAAATCTCTTCGAGCATGAAGTACCAGAGTATAGGCAGACAAAACGACTTGAAACTTGTAGATCTCAACAAATCGGTAAACACTAGAGAGTCGGAAACACAATAGGTTTCAAACGTATGTGTAAGAACTCAAATCGAGGAATGACACCAATACGTTAGTAATCAAACCCTTTCAGGTTAACAGAATCATACCTTTTCAAGTTTTTGAAACCAAACCACATCAAAAAGATGCCAAAAGTCTTCAACCAGCCAATGGTTTATCATGAACATCAGGAACATAAACGAAAAACATACTAGACGTGGGTGACGAACATCCGGTTACACACAAACACCACTAGTGACCCAAACAAACACAAACCACCAACCTCTACAGCGGCTCCACCTACCGAGCAACTCTTTAATGTGAACTAGAACCAACACCAAAAGTAGACGCACAAACCCATAATCGAAACACAATACCAAAATTCAGGAGACCCTACGAAAGAAACAACCAACCGGTGGCGGAGACAGGAGAACAGAAAGAGCAGGTGAAACCAAAAAACACAAAAATACAAAGCAATAATATATTAATAATTAATATTATATTTTCTATTTTACCAATCAAACAATAGTTCGAATTTACTTTGTTTATCAATTTTTGTGTTAACATTCCGGTTTTCAGGCGAAAAGACCTTGATAATCACACTTCATTCGAGATATAAGTAAAGTATAGTTAAAAATTGTTTCACCAATCGTAATTTACTTTGTTCATCATAATATTTAAATTCTTTTTTTTATTTCCAGAATCATAATCTTTAATTTGTAGCTTAAAAAAAGAGATATTTATTTTTTGCATATTAAGTAATATCTATATGTAAGTATGTAACTCTTTCTTACTTTGCAAGCGTAGCATGTTCCTTCTTAAGGTCTCAGGTTCGATTCTCTCCGGTGTCAATTTAGATGAGTTAATTTAGGTTTTTAAAAAAAATCAATCTAGTTGATTTATAGTTCAGAAATTGCTTTAAAAAAAAAAGTAATTAATTAGCATTCTAAAATTATAAATAATACTATAAGACAAACAAATGTTTTATATTAAATGTGAAACATGAGAAGAGTACAATTTAGAAGAAGAAATCAAACACAATTTAGAAGAAAAAATCAAAGAACCGCATAAAAAACAAGTGAACACAACTGCGTAAAAGGGTGTTTGTGGTTGGGGGAAATTAAAGGGTCTTGGGTTGGTTGGATGATTAAGACAATTGTGTGATGTAATGCCTTTTTCTATGGTTCTTTTTCTATGGTCTCTGTCCTAGCTAAACAAATGCTATGTCTCTGGTCTTTTTCTATGGTTCTCAATATCATGACCTTATTGTGTGATGTAATGCCTTAGCTAACCTTTTGTTTTGCCGAGTAAATATTGAATCATTCAAAATTTACAGAAATTTTCCTTTCAAAATTTTACTATTGATTAATGAATTAAAAATTAGGTCATACTATCTTGTGTCCTTAGAGCACATGTTAAGAAACCTAAAAGTAGAAATATTCTATCAAGTTTTGTGCGTTCTATTTATTATATATTCAAAAATTAAATTCAATACATACATTTCAACAAAAAATTACTATATTTGATTCATTAACTTGTGCTCTTAAGTCGTTTTCAAAACAAATAATTGGTAGTCTTTATCTTCTTTTTTTAAGAAATTAAACTAGTCCATCCAAAATAGTCTTTGCCTATTAGTTATGTGTCTTTAGGCTTGTTGTAATCGACCGTACAATTTTTTTTATTTTTGTATATATTTACCATCATCAATATAATAGACTTTTATGTTGTCTAAAAGTTTTCTTTTTATTTTCGTCCAAAATAATAAACGTCATGTTTTAAAAAATAAAATTTAAAGTATTTGAGTTTTGAGCGAATTTCAAATATCCGTCCACAATTTTGTCAAAAAAAAAAATTAAATATATATGTCTACGGTAGATCATCTATCAAAATCGATATGTGTCTAATGATATAACTACTAGTATTTCAATATTACTCATAAGTTTATTTAACCTGTGACTACAAATTCCTCAATTTCGTCTCTTCAAAAAAAACAGATTCCTCAATTTCGAACGAGTCAAAAAGGGATTTTTTGTCGTGTTGAGTGAAAGTCGATTTTTGTTTATATTGTGACTGAAAGACGATATACATTGAATATTTCTTTTGAAAGATACATTGAATATTTTTTTGATTGCTTCATGATCATGATAGATTGAATGGGTGATCACTGTCTTGTTGGCCCACTGGCTGATGAGAGTAAGTAAAAGTCTTTTTCAACAAAATCTTAGACTCTAAATTTATTTGTTTTTGGTGAAAATTTGACTCTAATATGGTTTTCATCTCCTTATGACAACATGTTTTTCCTTCTCATCTCCTTTTGACAACATGTTTTTTCTTCTTTTTGACTTCGGAGAAAACAATACAATAATACAAGAAAAATTTCAAGCTTCAAATTATGATTCCACCATTTTTTTATTGTTGAGATGTCCCCTATTTATCGTAAGATGTGTCCTATTGAACGGCATTGTAATGAACTTTCTGGCTTTAAGTAGAGATATGACTTTGTTAGGATGTATTTTTTGATATATTCAGGCGGGCGGGAGTATCAGTGAAGAAAGAGGCGTCTGTGAACTTTCTGACTAACCCACTAGATAGAAGATCGATCAACACGTAGGCCTACAGATGTTATGTTATACGGATGGATAGGAGGAAAACATACATGTGTGGACTAAATTGGGGTTTCACCACTTGCCTTCTATTCATGTGTAAGTAATATTGATAGTAAAAAACTTCAACTTTAATTTAGGATTTAACTTGTTTATTATTTAAGTGAATTAAAGGGGCCACCTCATCCTTTAGGTTTTGTTTGCAAGTTTGGAGGAGAAGGGAGGAGGTTTAGAAAAAAAAGGATGGAGCAAGTGGAATAAATAGATGACATTGATAGAAAAAGGCTCTCTGGGTTCATTTTTCTACATAATACAAAATTCTTTTCGTTTGGAAAACTCAAAAATTATAGTGGAGGATGGTTTTAGAGGTTTTAAATGAATTTTTCAAATTTAATTTATATACTTATCATATCATTAAAATCAAAAATATATTAATTAAAAACATTAACTTATCATTTTCTAAAAAATCACTCTTTCAAAAAATGTGAAACATTTTATCACTTTTCTCTAAAAATATTAAACAAACAAAGTACCACCCCATCTAAATATATGATCGCTTTAATTAAATTTAGAAATTTAAAAAGTTCCTTTTTTATAAAACTTGGAGTTGATATTAACTTTCAAAAAAGTGTATTAATTTATTTTTGTTGATCGTAATATTTATTGCTTAATGAAAAGACTATCTATCAGTCTATGTGAACTTGCTCAATTAATAAGAATATTGCATTGTATATGCAGGGGTCGGTGCTCAAACCTCATTCTTCCCTTTTATTCATCTTTAAAATATGAAGTTCTAGTCACTAAACCATCTGACAAAAACAAAAAAAACCGTATCCATCAACATATAGGTGACTCTTCTTACTTTGCAAACTTACTTGCAAACCTAGAACTGCTAAACCAATCTAGTGGAATTATATGTTTAAGAATGAGCTTCCTTTTATTTTATAAACATTGGTTTGTTCATGATATCTGAGTTTAGGAACTCAAATGCTAGTTTTATACAGAGAGTTGCAACGAATTTCCTATCTTCGCGCTCTAGATTAGTTGACAAAGTGGTCAATATCGACACCTAATGTCTGCGCTCTAACTGATGTCTGAAGACAACAGAATGCTTGTTACTACATTGTGAAAAAATATGTACATTAGGCAGAAACCGAGGCTATGGCATCATGTTTAGCCCTTTCAAGTGTAGCAGTCGAATATAACGCTAAAAGTCTTTTGTATTTTGAATGTTTTATCGAAAGAGGAGCAGCGTATGTTTGCGATAACAAGTTTGAGTATATGGAGGAGTGGGAATGCATCGGTTTGGGAGAATATGTCTGAGAGTGCAGCTAGAGTAATTTTTCCAAGAAAACGGGCATGATGCTCGTCTAGAACCACCTGTTCAAAATGGTCAGACGTTGTAGCAAACTCTGCGCGGGTTCATCAGGTGCAATATTGACTCGTTTTTTCTGAGCAACACAATACGGTTGGAACTGGGATTTGCTTAAGGGACGAGTATGAGATGTTTATGGGAGCGAAGACTTTGAAGTTGCAACCTATTTTGAATGTTAATGAGACTGAGGCTTCGGACTTATTAGCATCAATCAAGTGGATGCGAGAATTAGAGTTCAAACAAACTATTTTTACTCTTTGGACTAGTCAATCGATGATAGAACTGTGGTATGTTCTATTTTATGTAGATGTCGAAGTACTTTATCTTAATTTGGTAACAATATTAATGTTGAGTTTTCTAGGAGAGACTAATATGGCCCTCACAATCTTGTCAAAGTGGTCATATACAATGTTAGATATCAGCTTTATTTTGGCATTCCCCCTTATGTTGATCGTTTGATTTTTAATAAAAAAACATTAGTATTCTTCTGTTAATACAAAAAAATTCAAATATAAACAATCAATGTTGTTCCCTCTGCCTCATATTAAACGTGGCTTTAACTTATGCATATACTCCTTCCGTTCCAAATTATAAGCAAGAAAAACTCATTTTTTTTGTCCCAAATTATAAGCAAAAAAGATCAACTTTTATCATATTTAATTATGTTTTTTCAAAAAATTATCTTTTCCAAAGAAAAATTAAATGCAAAGTGCATTCAATTTGGTCTCTTTTTCATTTTCTCTATAATCAACTACCAATGAAAATTGTTTTTACATCTTCCTATAAAACTTATTTCAAAGATAACACAAAAAACTATATTTTAGTTTTTTTAATAAGTGTGATTTTTTTTTTTTTGCTTATAATATGGGACGGAGGGAGTACTTGTAAAAGAAAATAATTATAAATTGTATTCTCTCTAGTTTTTTTTTTAAAAAAAAAAAGAGTAGTACTTGAGCAAAAGTCAAAATGTATTTAGTCCAAATTTAAGTTAAATACATTTTAACTTTTGTTTATATTTAAAACCGAAGTAATACTTATTTTTATGATAAAATGAGATTCATCAAATTACACTTATATTAATAAAGTAGCTTGCAAAGTAGTTAGATATAAAATGAGATAAAAAAAAATTAAAAAAAGAGTATTGGTGAAAAATAATATATAAATCATATTAGAAAAGTAAATATTTTAACTTCCCCTCAAAATAAAATAAAAATAACATTTTAACTTGAGTCATGAAAGGAGGGAGTACAATTTAGAAGAAGAAATCAAAGAAGAAACCAGAACCACACAAAAAACAAGTGAATACAGCTGCATAAAAGGGTGTAGGTGGTTGGACGAAATTAAGGGTGGTGGAATGATTCAAAGGTTATGACTTATGACAGTTTCTAAGGTCTCAAAAATTCTACGAGGCTGCGGTTATCCTAGGTCTAAGCCTTCTAAACATTTTTTGTGCGGGTAAAAATTGTGACAGGGAGAATCATTTAAAATTGGGTTAAATAATGTTTAAACAATGTCATTTAAACGAGTTTTAGATTAGATTTCTTTTGTAGTTTGATGATTTTTTCGTTTTGAACACTCAAAGGATGATTGTACATAAATATAGATGTGACACATTGACTATGCAGTAACTAATGAAGTGGCACGTTGATTTGACTTTTTTATTTCTATTCCATTTATTTTTTTGACCAGTAATTTTTTATTAATTAACATTTATTTTGAAAATACAAAAACATTTCAATTATGTTTGTTTGTTGTTTTTGGATGAGGTTTATTGTTGGATTTTGTCGATCTTGGATGAGGTTTATTGAATGAGTTTGGATGAAGAATTATGTTGGAATGATACATAGAAGGAGTGTTTGAAGAATAGACTATGATAATTCCATGAACACGATGAACAACTTGATCAAAACCATGACAGTATTTATGGATTTATGATGAACACAATGAACAACTTGATGATTTCGGTTTGTGTTTTTTGTTGGAAGAAAATGATGAATTTTATTAACTCTTTTAAATTAATCGAAATGATTTTCTGCAATACCAACAAAAAAATATTCTTTGTAATGTTTTTTTAAATAAATTTTAGTAAACAAAAGTCATCTTAAAGCTAAAAAAGTAAAATAAAAAATTATGAGATGTAGCTTAATTACACATGTATTAGAAAATTGATAAAGAAATTAATTGACATAGTCAGCATGTCATGTCAGCGTTTATGCGTAGTCATATGTCTTGAGGGTCCAAAACGAAATAATCTTTAAATTACAAGGAGAATCTAAAAATATATTATAGGGGATAAACCAAAACTTGTCTAAATGACAGCGGTACGCATTATTTAACCCTTCAAAATTTAAGGATAAATTCGAAACTAAAACTGCAATCAAATGATTTTAGGATATTGTTTCATTGATATATATATTATGCTAATTCTCCAATTTTCAAAGGAATAAGTACTTAATAATGCATAGTTTAGCCAAGAGGTAAATAAAATTTGATGAAGAATTATTTAACCCAATAATCATAGTTAGGTTTTCTTGGCAATTCCTTTGTTGTTCTCAACAATTCGACATTTGATAGAATTAATCACTTGAGCCCAATTGTTTGATTATTCAAAAAAATATTTATTTTGAATAAATAATATTAGAAAATATATTAATACTTTACAAATAATTATTGTTACTTATTGTTGTAATTTTTTTAATTAGATTTTTGGGACATCCATTGATATTTTAAATAAATAACTAGCGTGTAAATTGACACTACGTTGTTTTATATAAATAATTTAAGTTAAAAAAATTGTATAATTATTTAAAATGATTAATAGCTTGACTGTGTAAAAAGAGATAGAATTATAAATAAAATAGTTTAAATGAATGAAAAAAATGTCATACCAAAATTTGGTATCTCATTTATGTAGATATTAAAAAAAGAATTGTTCCCGTGAGCATAACTCATTGGAGGGGACAATACATTGTTATATGCAGAGACTTATGTTCGAATCACGAACACTCCATTTATTTACCTAAAAAGTGAACTTTAGCAACTAGATTACTTGACAAAAAAAAAAAGAATTAATTGAATAAAGAATGATAAAACTAAAAGGACAAAAATAAATCAATACTTGATATGAACTTTGTCTCACGTATGAAAATGTCAAAAACTAATTTAGGATCACAAGAAATTTTTGAAGGGTCAAAGTGAGTCTCTATTCTAAAATTTAAAACAGAAAAATTAAAATAAAAATAACAACCATTTTCCAGTGTGTTTCTAAATTCAATTAATGGATTACGTAGCATACAAATAAATCTAAAAAACATCAAAACAAATAACATAAGATAGAATCAATTAGCAATTTTCTCAAAATTAAAGTAACCAACTTCTAATCTCAGTAAACAATTGAATTTATTCTTTTTGTTTATATGAAATAACATGTAAACAACTTAAATACTGATAAGAAACTAGTCATAACAAAATTTAATATTGTTTTAAATTGATTCACAAACTACTTGATTCGATTAACAAATGGAATCATTTCAAATTTCTACCGAACCATGGCAAATGCATGGGATATATATTAATTATTATTTTTTTAAGCAAAAGGAGTGAAGATGGAGAACCAACTGTAA
>Ga0228710_1006596_pt1 | contig 17531 bp, 10 predicted proteins | sample MedpolnodulmetaG_FD_177995 | JGI IMG/M metagenome (GOLD analysis project Ga0228710, IMG submission 177995) | Root nodule microbial communities from Medicago polymorpha collected in Santa Monica, California, United States - pink nodules | ecosystem: Host-associated > Plants > Roots > Nodule...
AATTGTATTAATTAAAGTATACTACAGAGTTGTAAGATCTCTAATTTAAAAAAAAAAAAAAAACATTTATGAGAGTTGAAAAAACTTGCACTATCAATTTAAAGTTTTTCTTTGGAAAAAAACTAATGAAAACAATTACATCAACAACAATAATTAGAAAAGGAAAAACATATCTATTAAAATAAATAGAAGGAAAAGCATATAGATTAAATTTTCCTCTTATGTTTGTCTCTAATGTTAGTAGTTAGTAGCAAAGAAAGAATTATAACAAATTTAGACACCAATTTAGATACCAAAAATATCAAAATAGCCGCTCTTAGGATTTGACCAATTTTGATATATCACTCTCTAAATATTCGTCACAAACTCATTTTGCGACTGATTTAAAAACCAAAATAATGATGAAAATTCATTTGTTAAATTGGTCTCTTTAGATACAATTTTTTTTTTTTAATAAAAAGATCTCTAAATTGGTTGCAATATAACAACAACAAAAAAAATAGTGTAACTTATATTTTTTTTGAAGGAAGTGTATTTTAATTTTTTAACTCTAATTTTTGTCATAGATTTCATCTTTTTAATTGTGGTTAAAGTTACATTTACGTCCCATTTTAATTCAATTTGAATTTACTTTACTTTTATTTGTTTGGATCGAGATGTAATGAATGCATTCATATACATGTATGATAGGACAAACTTCAGTTTCACGAAAGTTATAAGGCTATGAGCTCTAAAAGCTTGATAGAATTAAAAGGTCCCCCACTCCTCAAATCAAAAGCTCCACATAGCAATATCCTTATACATTGATGTTTACATTCTCAAATATTACCAACCACATGCCCTAAAGTTGGGTTCCATATTACGTTGTTGTTTTGTGCTTTCTCATCGTGCATGGTGAGAAAACAAATTTGGTTGTCAAAATTTGACTTCATTCTCTTTATTTTGAAAAAAAATATATACGAACTCTTATCTTGAGTGAGACCCGGTAGACATCTCTCAAGTTTAAACTCCATTTTGTGTAAAAAAGAAAACGTTTATTGTAAATCTTATCATGAAAAGTAATTCCAAAAATTATGTCTATTTATGGAAGACAACAAAAAGAAAATGATTACTTAATTCTCAATAAGGAATATGTCTTTCGTGATCTCTACGAATTTAGGTACTCTATGGAGAATACTAAGTAATTGTTGAAATAATTAATCATAATCAATTGTTTCTCGAATGGTATATACAATTAATTTGTAAGATAATTCTCAAATTGGAAACTTGAAGTTTGATTGCTTTATTCTGTGGAAGTGAAGGTTAAAAGTTATATTCTACATCCAAAAGACCATGCACGCTTGTGGAAAAGAGCATACATACAAATGCATGCTCATGATCACTTACATGTCTTCTTTTAGATTCTTGTTACATTTTTGTATATTTTTCCTTTTATTTACAAAATTTGTGTCAATTTGGATAAGGATGGTACACCATTAAATGCAAGTGTAGAATTTGATAAGTAAGTTGAATTTATGGTTGTTTCTTTGATGGCAAAGTAAATTTAAGGTTTCCAGAAAAAAGGAGAAAATTGATGTCAAGGTTAAGCAAGTATTTGAATCCTATGAGACTATTAATATTTAAGGTTTCCAGAAAAAAGGAGAAAAATGATATCAAGTCTCACTTATCACGTCACTAAATTTGAAAATTAAATTCATTAGATAAAGTAATCATATGTCACAATGTTAAAGGGGAGATGAATACAATTTGAGAATCAAAATAAGTATAATTTTCTAAACCAGATGTTACCTACCAGAGCTAAAAAATAAATCCCAAACTTAAGCCGGTGTTATAAGTACGTCATCAAAATCAAATAGTAAAAAGTCTTTAACCTATCAAAATAGATTATTTCTTTAAACGGGGTAATAGTCACTTTGGTCTCTAAATGTATAACGAGTAGTCACAATAGTCCCTCAATGTATTGATGTGTAATTCTTTAGTCAAAATAGTCTCTGATGTTAAAATATTTCATTAATATTGCCATATTAGTCCTTCAATATACTTACTTATTGTCATATCAGTCCTTATAAATATTTACTTATTGTTATTTTAGTCCTTATATGAATGGACATTGAAAAATTATTTTAGCGCCAAAGAGTATTTTGACTAACATAGTGCATAATCAAGGACTATTTTAAAATTTTAATACATTGAAAAACTATTCAAACTACTCATTACACATTCAATAACTAAAGTGACTATTATCCCTTCTTTATCTTTATATTATACAATTGTTTCCTAGAGTATGTAATATACATGTGTACATCATTCCCTAAAAAAAAATCAATTTTGTTATATTCCTTAAAAAATAAAAATAAAATAAAAAAATTAGTGGCGAGAAGCAACAACGCTCGATGAGGTATTGGTATTAGGGCAAGTATTCCGCTCATAGGTGAGCCATGGATGGCGGATGGTATGAGTATTTCTCCTATTATCGTGATAAGTGCACATTCCAATATGTTAAGGTTAGAAATCTCATTGAACATTTAAAAAAAACTTGGAACCTATAGCTTATTCTATGGTGTGGATAGCCGAGAAGGATTGTCATTATTTGGTTCATATTGCATATAGATTATATATGGAAAATATTGCAGATACCTCTCATTTACGGCGTCTATGGCAGTGGACTAGAATTTGGAGACTCAAGGTTTCTTCTAAAGTGTAGAATCTTGTGTGACGAGTTTGGAAACTTCTAAACAAACAAAATTACACATAAAGATGTTTGGATTGAACACTTGATATACTATCAGATTCAGTGGTGTTCACAATACAAATCAAAATCAGACTCTTAAGACTCTAGAATTTCTAAGATATGAAACTTTATAAAAAATTCTTAGTGTTTTATGCACAACATTTTCAGCGGAGTTTTGACACTTTTAAAACGTTGTAGAGTCTCTCTAAATCTTCAAGTCTTCACTCCTTTATATAGAGGTGTGAAAGAGACGTTGAGAGATTGTCAGCACATCAAAGAGTCGTTACTGAAACTTGATCAAATCACCAATGATCTGTTTCTTGATTTAGTTAATGTCCTAGGAGGGAATAATTTGAAATCCATTCCTTGTTTGGAGAATTAACCAACGTAGACAAAGCTGTAGCAGTACTATATGTAGACAGTGAGTGGAGTAGTGGAGTAGTGGTTGTACAATTTTACTATTTTCTTTTCTACGCTCTTCAGTGGATAAGCATTCAATGTCTTCTAATTCCTTTGAAATAGCCGTTGCTCTAGGCTTCTATTCCTTCTACAAACTTGTGTCTTCAAATAACTAACTTTAACTAATTTCAGGTTCTTGACTTCAGACTCTGATGACGTCAGATTGTGGTAGTCAGCTTCTGATGAATCTTCAGACTCAGACTTGCAACATAAGCTTCCTTTGTAAATTTCATTGCTCTCATTTGTTCTTTTAGAACCAATACCTTGTTTTAAGACTTGTAAAATTTTAGTATATGGTCCTGCACACTTGAACAAATATTAACATATCCAATTGAACTTTTAATACTTTGTTATCATCAAAACTAAAGGTAGCAATGTTAAACACATTTTATTCCAACAGAGTCAATCTGAGCATCTGAGTCGTTACATGTCCAGTGAATTGTGTGATGTGTAATAAGTCTTGAGAATATAGTATTATTTTTGGCTTGATTGTTCGCGTGAAGTGGACGTATGACAAACTGTTAGTCTTTGGAATGAGATCAATGATGCACGTCAACAACATTATAATATTAAGAAGGTGATTTTCCTTTTAATGCAGCCCTTCCATGCATATCAAAGTGAGCATTTTATAATTGAATTGTGGAGTCTATGGAAGAGCATAAATATGAAACTTTGGCCACATTCCGATGAGATGAGTAACCATATAAAGGAGTGTGTAATTCATCTACTAGAAGACTAAAAATTGGTTAATGCGACGAGGCAGCCTAGACATTGTCGTGCAAATGGTAATACCAACACATGTACAATGACTCAGCAGGGGAATAATGCTTTTGTTCATGTGTGTGTGAAATCGGCTCCAGGGCAAAATAAATAAATGGAGGACTCTTTGGTTCTCGCCACTGTGTTTATTGGATGTGGGGGAAGCGTTGAGGCGTTATCATCCCATCTTGTGGGTATCAGATCGCCAACTGGACAAAATGAATTTTGGTCTTGATTTAAAGGAAGTGGTGGATTATTTCAAGCAAGGCAACAATCACATCACATGGTTTGGAAGAATTGTGTATGGTTGTAAGCAAAATTGTAATTTATTTTTTCAAAACTCTCATGTCGAGTGTAGCTGAAGGCAAACCAAGGGATTGCTCGTGCTTTAGAAAAGGTATCCTCATATTTAGCTACCTCTCATATTTTTTCTCAATGTATTGTCATGTATTTGAGATTTGATTACTAATGAAATACTATAAGTATGTTCCTTTTAAAAAATGTGATCTTTTATTTTTTCTCAACGCAATATCACATTTAACTTAGAGGATCAAACTTATAGACAAATAATATTTAAAAGTCCGCTACTTAAAGAAGCAAAAAAATTGTATATATTTAGAGACCAAAAAAACAGTAGTCTGTCACCCGTATATTGCATGGGTTAGCACACTAGTGATATACATTCTCTTAGATTATACTTCTCCTTTTTCTATGGTATTATTCTATTGTGAAGTACTTGATAAGGAGGCTGTTACAATACGTCATCACACAAGTGAACGAACAAGTCAATGTTCTCATATATAGATTCCGCTAAATCAACCAAAGACACTTATATGCAACATATATGCTATATGTGTGTTTCATGGTAGCTTTTGGCATTAGGGAATTACCCACTAAGCCATTTAGGAATTCCCCATCGATATACGCCTAAGATATGAAACCTATCCTCATGGTTGGATTGTATCCCTCCATGATTTGTCTCAAATACAATATAACTCTCTAACAATGTTAAGACTTGTCAGACGCTACCTAAATGATGACAAAATAATCTCCCCTTTATGAACCTAACATTTAGATCTTCCCCTCGTTAGCTTATATGACGATCCTTAGGAGAACCATGTTAATCATGTATTGGAAATATCACTGCTTCATCGTCTAAGGGAATCATAACGTATCAATTATCATCCATCTCAAGTTAATAACATCAAATCATTGTTATGTATCCTCATCACATATTATGGAATCATATAACTCACCATGGTTAAGCAAACCCATCACATATACATCACATACATCCAACTTCACATATACAATGTATCAAATCTATTCAAACATCATGAAATTCAAAGTTCTAGTGATAGTAAGCTCACAACACATAAATAAGCTTAAAACATCGATTTCTCCTTCATCATTAACAAATTTTCAACAGATGCTCCCTAATGAGGATAATATTGTGTACGTACTGCAAACGAGAAGTCACAAACTACCCACAGTGACCCCCCTAAACATATTTAAGAAGGATAAACACGCCTGAATCCATATTCACCATCTGAGGACGAAGCCTGATCTACTAGCATATACTTAAAAAAATCCAACTCATGTAGTCATAACCTTTTCGAAGTCTACTTTAAAGATGAATCTATTTACCATTGTCTACATTACCATTGTCATATGAGAACTTTAGGGAGTCTTTCATTAGTGGTAAAGATTCATTGTGTCTGAAAGAAGTGAGGTCTACCCTTCATAGTAGAGAACTGTGACATAGCTGTAGTGGAACTGTTTCGGATAGTCAGACTTTTATTCAAGTAGCAAACAACAATCAGGGATATTGTAAATCAGAGAAAAATAAGTTCTCTCATAAACCTGTCAGTAGGGGTCCGAAACCGATAAATATTTGTAACTATTGTAAGGAGATAGGGCATTGGAAGCATAATTGTCCCAAGAAGAGGCATATGAAACAAGAGAAGGCATCGTGTATTGTCGTTGTTGTCGAGGATGGTACACATTCCAAAGAAGATATCGTCTTAGTTACTGATAGTCACACATATTACATTGATGTGTGAGTTCTGGATTCCAGAGCATCTTATCATATTTGTCCTATGAGAGAATGGTTTTCAACCTATGAGAATTTGCATGGTGGCAACATTGCTATGTCCAATAGCTCTGTCTGCAAGGTGGTTAGGATGAACACTATCAAGATTAGGACTCACACTGGTAAATTATGTACATTGAACAAAGTTAGACATGTTCCAATACCTCAGTAGAATGGTGTAGCATAACGTATGAACCAGACACTTCTAGAGAGAGCTCGTTGTATGCTCTTGAATGTTGGGTTAGCAAGAAAGTTTTGAGCGGAAGTAGTTAACATATTTGCTATCTGATAAATCTTGGATCTCACACATGTATAAATCTGATAACTCTTTATAAACCGTGGTATGGGAAATCTGCTGATAATTTTATTTTTAGGAGTTTTGGTTGCACGGTATACTATCATCTCAACGAGGGGAAGTTGTAGCCAAGAGCGAAGAAAGGAGTATTTGTACACTATAGGGATGGTGTGAAATGATATAGAATATAGTATTCTAAGTAGGAATGTTGTCTTTGATGAAAATTCCATGTCTAACCCAACTCCAAACTTCACTATTCCGGAAGATTGTGGTGTTGAGAAGCAGGTAGAGCAGAGAGAATTTGAGGCTATTTATGAAGAAGAGGATGGCTCTCTTCAGTTAGATTCAGAGGCAGAAGTATTATTTGTTCCATTAGCACTGGGGGAATATCACAATATAGCTCTAAATCGCCTTAAAAGAGCTAATTTTAGGGTACATCCTATGAGGTATGGCTATAAAAACATGGTTGCTTATGCTTTACAGGTTGCAAAGTAAGTGGATCCTCAAGAGTCATTCACCTACAAAGAAGTTGTTACTGGTACTGCATCTGTCCAATGGCTTGCTGCCATGGGATATGAGATGGAGTCACTCAAGAAGAATCAGACTTGTGAGTTAGCTAGAAGATCGTCGGGGAGAAAGGTAGTGACTGGTAAATGGTCGTTCAAGAAGATGGAAGGGTTGTCACCAACTGAGGCAATCAAGTATAAAACTCGGTTAGTTGCTAGATGTTTTAGTCAAAAAGAGGGAGTAGACTATTAATATGCTCACTAGTAGTCGGACACACTTCCATCAGGGTGCTACTTGTTGTAGTTGCACATCAGAACTTAGAGCTCGAACAACTATTCATGAAGATAGCTTTCTTACATGGAGAGTTAGAAGAGGAGTTAAACATGACTCGGCCAGATGGGTTTCAGGAACCCAAAAAAGAGGATTATGTTTTCAAGTTGAAGAAGTCTTTATATGGATTGAAATAGTCTACGAGGCAGTGGCATAAGCAGTTCGATAGCTACATGATTGAGATTGGCTATTCGAGAAGCCCGTATAAGAGTTGTCTCTACTACAACAAGCTCAAAGATGGTCCCTGTAACGTCCTATTTATTATTTAATTATTTTTGGTTGAGTTTAGAGTCTTTTATATGACTTATGTGATTTATGTTGATTTTTGACGTGTTGTGATGTTTTAATATTTTATTATATGACTTATATGATTTATGTTGATTTATGATTGATTTATGACGTGTTGTGGTGTATTATATTTTATTAAGTGGTTTTATATTATTATTTAGTAGAATATGTTGGATTATTAGAATATATATATTTGAGGGGCTGGTTTGGATTTAGTTAGAAAATACGTTGATTTAGTTAGAAAATACGTGGATTTAATTAGAAGATATGTGGATTTAGTTAGAAAATATGTTGAGGGTGTGAGATATAAAAAGAGGAGAACCTAGAGAAGAGAAGAATTCGTAGAACCTTGCAATCATCTAATCTAAGGTAAGGGTGGGACTAATATTCTCTAATCTTAGGTTATATAATTATGAAATTGAATTTAACATGTTGTCATTGTTGTTGATGTTGTCGTTGTCGTTGAAGTTGTACGTTGTTGTTGATGTTGCACGTTGTTGTTGACGTTTTACGTTGTTGTTGATTAAGTTGTTGAGTCCATGCATACTCATATAAAGTTAGGAGCTATGCTCCAGTGTTGATTTTAGGAGCTATGCTCCAGCGTTGATTTTAGGAGTTTTTACTCCAGCGTTGCTTGAAGAGCTTATTCCTCTAACACGTTGATTGGTACCACATGCATATTGCATAGTCAAGTTGTTGTTGTGTCGTTGCATTGTCGTTAATGTCGAGTTGTCGTCGTCGTTGTTGAATAGTTGTTGTTTATTTAAATGCTAAGTGAAAATAAATGAAGCATATGTGAAACATTATTGATGATAAGTATATGTGAACTATTATTGTTGTTAATTATTGTTGTTTAGGTTGTTAAATTCCGTTGATGAATTATATGCTTATTATTATTGAATGTGAAATCTCACCCCTTCTGTTTGAATGTTGCCCCTATGTTGGTAACGTGAAGATAACCAGGATTAGCTGTTGATGTGAGTTGACTCTCTTGTGCGTCATCTTAGGGTCGCTCTGATACGTAACGGGATGGAGATATTTGCTTTGTTTTCCATTGTTACGTATTGCTTTATGAACTATGTTGTTGAACCTTTTTGGATTAAGATTTTCCTTTAAGTTATTTATGTTGAGGCCGTAGTGCCAAAGATTGTTGAACAAGTTGTTGATTTTGTAATAATTTTCCGTTGCGATATAAATGAATTTTTGACCAGGTTGTTTTGATAAATAGCAATTTTACTCTATTTATTACTTTAAAAGTAGTGTGACATTCCGTTTTACGTTGAATACTCTGATTATTTGTACTATTTACATTGTTTGGGAAAACGGGGTGTTACAGTCCCTTCATCTATTTTGTGTTATATGTAGATGATATGTTTCTAGCTGCAGAGAAGAAAACTAATATTTCAAAGCTGAAGGGGTTACTCAGTACATAATGTGAATGAAGGATTTTGTTGCTGCTAAGAAAATTATGGGAATGAAGATCTACAGGGATAGAAGACAGATGAAGCTTTTCCTGTCATAGAAGGGATATATTTAGAAGATTCTATCAAGGTTTGGAATGACTACTGCTAAGCCTATTGATACTCCTAGTGCTTCAAATGCACATTTTTCTGTAGCATTTGAACCTAAATCATCTGAGGAGATGGAATACATGGCACGTCTTCCTTATGCTAATGTGGTGGGAGGCTTGATGTATGCTATGGTCTGCTCTAGACCGGATCTTGCACATGCAGTTAGTGTTGTTAGTAAGTTCATGGGAGACCCTAGTAATAAGGAACACTAGCAAGCAGTGAAGATAATTTTTTGCTATCTTAAGGGTATATTGGTCTCAATTATGGTGGTGATAGTCAATGTCTATTATTTGATTAATTAGACTCTGATTAAGTAGGAGATATGGACAGTAGAAGATCGACGACCGTTTATGTGTTCACTCCTAGTGATTCTGTTGTGAGTTGGAAGATTACTTTGGAGCCTACAATGACTTTGTCTACTACAGAGACATAATATATGGCTTTGACAGAAGCTGCTAAGGAGGGAATCTAATTAAAATGATTGGTCAGTGACTTGGGTCTACATCACGATAAGGCTTCATTGTAATGTGATAGTTTGAGTGCTTCAAGTGCACCATGAGAGGACAAAACACATTGATGTGAGGTAGCATTTTCTGAGAACTGAGAAGAGGATCAAGTTAAACAAAGTGGGTACAACAGACAACCGAGCTGATATGTTTACCAAGCCGGTTCCGTAGAGCAGGTTTTCGACATTGTTTGAACTTGCTCAATGTTAGAAGTTGTTGATTGCCCTTGGAGGGGCAAGGCCTGGGGCAGAGTAAGCACATATGAGCATTCTGTATAATGCATTTGGCACACTTGGTGCTTCGAGTATATCTGGTGCATCTGTTTATTATGAGAACATTCAAGTCAAGGTGGAGATTTATTGAAATATGACTTGAATTAGTGTTGGAAAAAAGTCCCAGATCGGAGAATAGGAAGAAATATGCAAATACTTGACGATATAAATAATGATCTTGTGTATTAGTATTTCTTGGGCCAATACTTAGTGGGTTGTGTTATACTTGGTATTACATCTACTATTCAGTATCTGTAATCATTAATTAAAGTGGAATTCTTTTCAGTAGCTTTACCCGTGGATTAGTCAGCACATTGCTGGATATCATATTAAATATTTTGTCATTTTTCATTTTTTTTTTACTCTTACTGTCATTATTCTCGTATCCTGTTATAACACTTTCTTTTATAATTTTTATCGACGTCATGATCTCATTCACCACGACCGTACCCATCCGTTGATAATAATATTTTACCCTTAACCTTCAAGTCAGATAATGTATCAACATCTCAAAAGCCTCGGCATTTTGTTTATTCATCCTTTTAACACATAAAAAGTAAATGTCAAGTTATTTCTTTTTAATGGCTAATATCAACTTAATTTGATTTATGTATTGAGTTTTTACTCACATAATCGAGTAGTAAAGTGAAACTAATAATATGCTACTCATTCTATAAATCAATCATAAAGAAAATATAAAATAATCCGTCAGATATATGATGGAAAACTTTTTCATGGTAATGACATAAAGCCAATACTTTCCATTATTACCATTGTAGCTGGGAGGCCACTGATATCTTCGTACTAATAATTATGCTAAAAAGGGTGTCGTACCACGAAATGCCCCATTCATACATAAACAGCCAAAGAAGAGATCATGTCCATAATAATGCTTTAACCAAACATTGTTCAATATTCATGTAAATATATAATGTAGTCATAAACACTATTGTCTATACATATTGTCCTTCATCATCATTGCTTGAGGGCCTTCTTAATAATGCCTAAAAAAGCTCTATATCTATGCATATACAATTTAATAAAGGGTATTTCTCTTTGAAATTAAAGTAATAAACTATACATGCATGGTATAATAATTTTAATGGTTTTTTTTTTATCATGTACAAATTTACCTAATATAATAAGTTAAAAAAATAAATTTATCTAATAATTTGTAGACTTTATATTAAATACATAATTTTGTAATAAATAATTGTGTTTTCAATAAAAACCATTTTCAGTTGTCTTAACCCATGCAATATTGCATAGGATAGACAAACCCTTTTTCATAAACAAATACTACTTCAAAAATTGAAATAGGGACCAAAATTTAGAGACAAAATATGCCAAAATCCAATATGGTCGTTAATTAAGAGTTGGAGATGTCAAACTTAATTACCAAAGTTATTTTTCTATTTATACGTTCAATGAAATATTAATAATTAGTTTGTTAGAGAGAACATAATTTGTTAAAATCATTGATAAAATTCTAAACATCCTTCATAATACTTATTCGGTGTATCAAATCTCACCATTGTACTACACTTTTGTGAACACATGCATGATATAGTAATCAACAAGGTGACAATGTTAGAGAGAGAATAGGGAGTTAGATGTCTTTTTACAAAGTAAGGTATGCATGTTATAATAGGATACCTTTATTTCTTTTTATAAATAAATAAAATTCATAATATTAAATACATTCTTTTAAGTAAGGCTAGTTATAGTTCCTTCTCACTTGCTTTATACTTTGAGAAGGTTAACAAAAACCATTCACTTCCCATTCTCTTCTTCAAAAACGCACCATATTCTTCCCTATTTTGCATCCGCATTTGTTCTTGAATCTCTGCGGTATTCTCTTCACAGAGATGGAAAGAATGTTCCCTCCAAAGAAGCCTTCAACTATGAATTCACATGATAGACCCATGTGTGTTCAAGGTGACTCAGGTCTTGTTCTTACAACTGACCCAAAACCTCGTCTTCGATGGACTGTTGAACTCCATGAACGTTTTGTTGATGCTGTTACTCAGCTTGGAGGACCTGATAGTACTATTCTTTCACTACTCTTTTTCTTTCTCTTCTCATACACCCTTTTTGATATTTTTTTTTTTATTTTTATATTTGGATCACTACTAAGATATATATGATGGTTTCTTAAATTTTTCAGAGGCCACTCCTAAAACTATCATGAGGGTTATGGGTGTGAAGGGTCTTACTCTTTACCATCTCAAGAGCCATCTTCAGGTTTGAATACAAATATGAAAAATAAAAAAATTTCATTTGAACTTCTTTTTTGCTTTTTTCTTTATAAAACTTTAATATGGACTCAGAGATCATCTCCTACGATGCAGAGGTGCAGCAAAATTTACTTTTACAAAAATTTGCAACTGCATACAGTAATATGTCGTCTCAGTTAAAAATTATTTTGCTGCACCGGTGTGCAGCGTGAGAGATGATCTAAATCCTTTTTTTTATGGTTAGATTTTCAGGTTGGATTGATATCTCTCTCTTAGTTTATATCCCTTTTTCTTATTATTTTTTTTCCTTGTTGTTTCTACTACATAGAAATTTAGGCTTGGAAAGCAACCCCACAAGGAATTCAATGATCACTCAATTAAGGATGGTATGAGAGGTGACACTTCTTCTCTTTCTAGTTTCCAAATATTTTTTTAAATTTTTTGGACTTTATGATCCTTAGACATGATTATGTATTATATTTATATTGACAAGATCTTTATATATGGCAGCTTCAGCTTTAGAACTGCAACGGAATACTGCTTCCTCTTCTGCTATGATTGGCCGAAACATGAATGAGTATGCATGCCAATTCTCTTATTCCATTATACATCTCTTGTTTTAATTTGACCGAATTATATGTAAAGAAAATTTTGAGAGAATTTTCAAAATTCTTCCTGCTCAAGTTTTTGTTTTGAATCTTTTTGTTGGGGGGTGGAACTGTTTGAATTAGTAACTCACACAAGGTTGATGTAATTAGGATGCAAATTGAGGTGCAGAGAAGACTACATGAGCAGCTTGAGGTAAACACACAAACTTTACAAAAGCTCCACAAAATATTTTTATAAGTGCATATATATTTGGAATCTTGGCGAGTTTGACAAAATTACAATGATTGCACCGTGATTTCGTTCAACCTTCAAAGTGCATATATTTCCAAAATTAAACCTAGATCCTCTGAAACCAATTTGTTACATAATTAATATTTTCAATGGGCACGTTTTAACGTGAATTTAGTTGTATATTTCAGGTACAAAAACACCTTCAACTAAGAATTGAAGCTCAAGGGAAATACATGCAAAGTATATTGGAGAAAGCTTATCAAACACTTGCAGGTGAAAACATGGCATCTCCTACAACTAATAACTTAAAGGGTGTTGTTATTGGACCTCATGGAATGGCTGAAATGGGACTATTGAAAGAATTTGGTTCACCTCTTAGTTTTTCATCTTTTCAAGATCTTGATCTTTTCGGAGGGGGTGGTGGTGGTGGTGATCAACTCGACCTTCAACAAAACATGGACAAGCAAACCCTAGAACATCATGGATTTATGCAAATCAATGAGAATCTATGTCTTGGCAAAAAAAGGCCTAACCCTAACACTAACCCTTATAGTGGAAATGGAAAAAACCCATTAATGTGGAGTGATGATTTAAGGCTTCAAGATTTAGGGACAGCTTCATCATGCTTAGATGATCCTTTCAAAGGTGATCAAATTCAAATTGCACCACCATCATTGGATAGAGGAAGTGATATTGAAACTATAGATATTTATGATACAAAGCCTTTACTTCAAGGGGAAATTTTAGGTGAAAAGAAATTTGATGCATCAATGAATAAACTTGAAAGACCCTCACCAAGAAGAGGGCCATCTCTTCATGCTGAAAGAATGAGTCCTATGATTAGTACTGGTACTATGGCACAAGGTAGAGGCTCACCATTTGGATGAGAATTAGTTATATAATGTCTTTAGATTATTTGATAATTAATTATGTTTATGTAATTGTTCCTTTGTTGTGAAACTCTCTTAGGGTTTTGAATTTGGTCTTGGAAATCATCATGTTCTTATGAGGTATAATGCCTTGCATGGCAAACCAACATTTTAATTATTCTAACGATAATATAATTAAAGCACTTTAAATGTGCCTAGTTAATGTGAGCATTCTCACTTGTATGTTTTTTTAGGAAACACTAGTATGTTTTACTTTGTATCTTTAATATGATCATTTTATATTAAATTTTTTGTTTTAGCAAATTTAGGTGAATGCTTGTCTGCATGGTGTTATGATAGATGAGAAAAACTCGAAGCAAGCATATAAACTTTTCTTCTTTTTATCACCGATGATTTTTCTTTGTACTTTTTCTCTTGGACCCACTTCTAATGTTTTTTATTCTGACACTATGTATGGAACATTCTCTGCGTCACTATTAAGCAGTTTTTTTCCTATATATTTTTTTTCTTTCCGAGAAGTGAGATATTTGGTACATTAAAATCGGTAGGATGACATATATATTATGTCATGGGAGCCATTTACTGTTACATTGATTTTTTGAGTTTTGAAAACAAATGAAATAAAATTAAAAGCAAAAAATTAATTTGAAATGAAAATATGAGTAATATTTTGCCATTCAGAAAATAAAAAAGATAATTTTTTTATTATTATAAGTAAATATATTAATAAGAGTACAGAGGTAGTACACATCTCGTATATAAGCTAAAAAATTCAACGTGTGATTCTCTATATTTTCCATCAATTACAATAAACATTAAATTAGTTAATGATATAATTATTGATATTGATAAAAAAAAATCTGTTTAAATTGAGTTTCTTTAGGCTTTTGAGGTGATGATGACTTTGTTCAATACATGCAAGTCATAATTAGCCTTTATACATATAAGTTAGACATTAATCATTGGAAGTTAGTAGGTACAAGTTAGTTACTCAATGATTGAAGACAAATCTCTTGGGAAAATATAAAAACAACCAAAATAGGTTTATTTTATTTATTATATTTTATTTATATTAAAGAGAGACAAATCTTAGAGTACTCAAGGCATATATATAAATTGGAATATAGAAAGATATTGCAGAGTGAATGGAAGAAAGTTAAAAGAGAGAATAATCAACTTTAAAAAAATGCCAAGTCATTTTCAAGAGAAGAGGTACACTGCCACATGATCTTAGCTTTCTCTTCAAGTTCCTAAGGGATATGAAGTTGAAACCGACAGAGAGTATCTGTCTTTCACTATCTTTCCTCTTCTTTACTGCTCTATGTTCTTTGAGAATAACATGATCAGGACAACATGGCTATATCTTATCACACAAGATTTCACTTCAAAATTTTAATTCTACCTTCTATTTTTGTCTAATAGGAAATTGCTTCCTTTACCAACTTTGTTTTAATAAAGCAAAGAGTGAATGCAACCGTAGTAGACTAACATGTCATGATCTACTACTTTGGTCTAGATTTAAATCTTGAATTTAAGTGTGCAAAAAACAAATATATACACAATGCCTTTGGACTAGTAATAATATGTTAGGTTGATGATCTCTTGTGAAAATTATTTTTTTGGAGATCCTACTCTTGAAAAGTAAAAGTCGTGCTAGATTTTTACTCTTATTTTTAGTTGCATCTGATAGTACGATAATTGATCATTTTTCATTCACAAGAGAGGGGTTATATGGAGATGATTTCATAAAATAACTAGTATAACATTATTTCAATAATTAGCAAAGTAGAAAAAACAATATTTTTAAATTTTGATTTATAACATTGGGCACGCTAGGGAAAAAAGAACTCTATAGAAGGGTGTTTCTAATATGGACCTAATATAACCGGCTCAAAATTGGATCTCACCACGTTTAGTAAAATAGTGGATTTTGTGGATTAAAAAAATAATGATGTTATATTTTACTAAAAATGATAACTGTCCACTTCTACTTTTTTTAGGTTTATATGAGTCTCTTTCTTTTCTTTTTAAATAAAAAAATAGTTTACCACTCCTGTAAGATAAACAAGTATCATATTACTCATTAATGATTTACAATGAAATTTATGTCTAAATTTTAAGGGCATAATTTCAAATTTAAACCAAAAGTTACATTAAATGTGAATGTTAACAAAATATCCCTTTTATGCATTTTCCATATTACCTAGTCATCAAGCAAAAGGAGGGAGTAATAAAACCTTTAAATCCATGCAAATCTTATATAACCAAGAGAGAGAAAGAGAGAGAGAGAGAGATTGGAAAAGAAGGGAAGGACAATCCTTTTGCTGATATGTTCTTTAGATAATATGTAGTAATCTTTTGGTACATTTAATTCATAGATTTATAAAGACCCTATATGGGTAGCTTTGCCTTCCAGCTTGTTAAAACTTGCTTTAAAAGAACTATAATCAATTTATAAACAAGCATACACACATGCATAAACCTTCACCTTGTCTCCATTTCCTTATAGGAAATTAGAACCATGACCATGAAGCTTTTCTTTCCTAAGAGATAAAAAATAAAAGGGTTGCGCAAACAACCTTTATTGGTTGCAGAGAAAATTTTAAGGCACACTGCAAGTTGTTAAAGAAAGTTCTCTCTTGCTCCACTAATGTAGTACTCAGAGAGAGAGTGAAATAGGAAAAGTTAATAAAGCCTAAAGGGGTTAGGAAGAATACAACGCACTTCCATGCGTGCAGTTATCGAGGAAGCTTCTACCTTTATGTGCTCAAAGTTATATGAGTCTTAACATTTAAAGGTGAAAGAAGATGGCATCATCAAATATACCACCTTTGTTTTTTTTTTGTTGTTATTTTTGTTTATTGCTATTTCAAAGCAATCTAACCCATGTTGATTTTGGAAATAGATCTTATATAACTGACAGTGGTTTCTTTTGGAATTAATGTATGGTAGTTGTGCAGTCAAGCATGCACGTTCTTCCATGCACATGTATATCATTAGGAAATTGTTGTTGAACTTGAAAGGTATTAGGATAAATCGGTCATGTGCTCCAAGGAGTGATTTCTTTAGAAAAGAATTACGATTTCTTTAAATACTCAAAAAGTGTTAAATCACATACAGAAGATAGAGACATGGGGCTAGGTCACTCAAACAAGGGCTTTAAGTCTCAAGATTTTTTGTTAAAAAAAATGTCTCACGATAAATCAATTTAGCTAAAAAATGTCTCACCCAACCATTGCATTGAAAAAAAAACAGAAGAGGAACCAACATGATTCTCTAAAACCCTCCATCTAAAGAGGTTATGACGGGGGTAGGAATTCTATCACCTTTAGAGGCGCCAAATAACTCCCCAAAATATTGAACTCCACATCTAGTCTACCTCCCTCAACCGTATAACAAATATGACAAGTAAGCCGGCCAGATTGAGTATATCCTGTTGTGAAATCAACCTTAATCGAATCACACCAATGAAATAAAACAATGATGTGTGGAGCAAACGATAGTGGTAATCCTAGGTCTAAGTGTCTTCAAGCTAGGACACACACAAAGAGCTAAAACAAAGACATGAACACAAACCAAGCACAAAGATAAGCAAGCTTAAAAGGAAGTAAACAAACACACAAAGAAATGGTAACCCAGTTCGGTCCAATATGACCTACTCTGGGGGAGAGAGCAGCTCTCCAATCCACTATGAGAAGATGTTACAAGAGGTTACAAGAAATTAGCCTTTTTCCCTAATCTCTACCCTTTGTTT
>Ga0228710_1006599_pt1 | contig 17528 bp, 11 predicted proteins | sample MedpolnodulmetaG_FD_177995 | JGI IMG/M metagenome (GOLD analysis project Ga0228710, IMG submission 177995) | Root nodule microbial communities from Medicago polymorpha collected in Santa Monica, California, United States - pink nodules | ecosystem: Host-associated > Plants > Roots > Nodule...
TAAAATAATCTTTGATTGTGTACTCTGTTAATCAAAATAGTTCTTGAAGTTAAAATGATCCATTAATATTGTCAAGTCAGTCCCTCAATATACTTATTTAATGTCATATTGGTCCCTATAAGTATTTGCTTACTGTCATATCAGTCCCTATAAGAAAAGAGTTAGTGTCAATATTGAAGGACTATTTTAACGTCAAAGACTATTTTGACTAGCATAGTGCACAATCAGAAACTATTTTGAAATTTCGATTAATTGAAGGACTATTGTGACTACTCGTTACACATTCAAGGACCAAAGTGACTATTAGCCCCTACTAAAACCCTCACTTTTAGCCAACCAACAAAAAAGACCCATATTTTAAAATTTGTTTTATGTCATGTGTCATTGACTATTGAAAATTATTGGGTTGCTCTTATAATAAAGACCTTGTAATTCAGAGTCTGTTCCAAATGTATTTCTTGGTTTCACTCTTGTATATGAAGAGAGATTCTGAGAAAACGAGTAAGCTTAGTGATTGAAATCAAAGTAAAGGGAAGCCATGTACAAAAAAACACATAATCCAAATTGTTGTTGGGGAGTCCGGGGTTGCAATGGGATTTTACATTACACGTTTTCATTTTTATTGGTTGATGATGCTTTTTGCAGTCACTTCTCCTTTATCAGTGGCTGGAAGACAGCTTAAAATCAGGGGAGAAACTATCAGAGGATCTGTATGTACTGAAGTTGGATCCTCAAGGTGAAGGTATCAATGAACTTGACACATCTTTGGATCCTGAGCCAATTGACGGTAGCATTTCTAGCGAACCTCAGCAGTTACAGAATAAGAAGATCAAATCATCTTCCGAGGATGCTGAAATTGTAAATCTTAAATGTAATCAAGATAGAAGAGAAAATCCACCACTTTCATCGACAAACACGGCAAGCAGTCATGGTGAAGTTGAGAGTTTAAATTGTGTAGACAGCAGACCGCAACACCTTGATTCTGAAAATGCAGCAGTGAGATCTTTATCCCTACAGTTGAAGATTATTTGATTTAAATATATTTCATCCGAAACTTTCCTCTAGCTCTTATGAATAGTATAAACTTGACAAAAAAAATACATAATTTTCTCCATATGAGTGCATTCTAATTGTGTTTAATTTTAGATTATAGATTGGAGGGAAATTAATGTAAATGGCTTTGAAACACACACATAATGCATTCATGAAATTTTATTTATTTTTAAGCTCATACTCTAATTTTTATTCCTTGCTGAAAATTATCTATCATGGCGAGCTCACTGCAGTTGTCCTTGCCGTACTGCCCACCTGACCTAAACAAGAAAATTATAGAGATATTCGGGAAACTTGTGAACATATATAGAGGTATAAGGCTCATATAACTCCAACAGGTTGCTGTGTTTTTTTTTTCCGGCTATTCTAATGCTCTTGTTTTTTTGTGCTAATGATGTTTGAAAGCATTGGGTGAGGACCGGAGATCCTTTAGCTATTACAAGGCTATTTCAGTGATTGAGAAGTTGCCATTTAAAATTGAAAGTGCAGACCAGATAAAAAACCTCCCTTCAATTGGAAAATCAATGGAGGATCATGTAAGTGAATTCTGTGACTAGACACTCTGTCTTGACTCTGTGTATGCTTTCTTCTTACCCTTGTTTGAATGTCAATTTGCTAATAACTTAACGGTTCTTCTCTCCTGTTAGATCTTCATCAGCTAAAATGTCAGCTATCTTTTGTTTAATAATATCTTTTAGCTGTCCTATAATCCTTGTTGTCTGATACAGACTTTTAGAAAGTTTGTTTTAGGTCATCAAATGATGTTTGCTATAGTGACATATTTGTTTGGTTCTAATATTCAATTATGCTTCTTATTTACTTTTTTCTTTTATCAGTTTTTTCAAATCTATTTTATTCATTGTAAAAGGAATGACTCTCCAATGTTAATACAAACATATGAATTTGGTCCTCAATAAAACATTTGTGCCTATGTAATTATTGAGGAATTTGTTGGGTCAGGTAATAGACAAACTATTGTTTTTACTGTGTTCAGATTCAGGAGATAATCACTACTGGGAAGTTATCGAAATTGGAACACTTTGAAACTGATGAAAAGGTATTAATTCCTTGGCCTTTTTTAAACACTTTTGCATCATATTTGTTTAATTTTATAACTTACATCTTACTCTACTAGAGATTGAATTTTTTATAATATTATCTTTTATTGGTTTTCATCTTTCGATGTGTAATAGGAAATAGCATATATTTCATAATTAATAAACCTTGTATATTTTGACATTTTAATTGCAATCTTGCGGCCTTATTGTCTTCAATCTGATTCAATTCAACAATAGGTACAAACAATATCCTTATTTGGAGAAGTATGGGGTATAGGTCCAGCCACAGCACTGAAGTTGTATGAGAAAGGACATCGTACATTAGATGATCTTAGGAACGATGATTCACTTACAAATGCACAGAAGTTAGGGTTGAAATACTTTGATGATATCAGGCATCGGATTCCACGCCATGAGGTTTGTCTGGTGGTACCTTTTATACACTATTATTTCCCAAATAACGTACTCATTTTATTTTTCCCAAAATTACTGATGCTCCTTTTGACTTGATAGGTTCAAGAGATGGAACGGATTTTGCAGAAAGTTGGGGAGAATGTTTTGCCTGGGGTGAGCACTACAAAATTTTGGCAAAACTGAGTTTTGATATGAGTTCTCTCTCTAGTCATGAATTTTTTTATAAGAATTTGTTATATGAAATATGTCAACATAATTTGGGACGCAAATAATATAGAAATGATGATGAATGATTCAAGCTTTATTAGGAAATATCAAACTTCTGCCCTTTGTCTTGTTTTGAAATCATACTTCTCAATTTTTGCAATTTACATTATGTTACTCATATATTTGGGATCCCTAGATTCTAGAATCTACTGCCTCATGTATTTCAGTTCATGCTTTCACTTGTAGATTGCTGATAATTCTTATATTAGTTATATACACCAAAGTCTTTTTACTTGTTGCTCCTTCAGTCAGAATTGAAGCATGCCATTGACAATCGACGTACTCTGCTACTAATTCATTTAGGTTACTATTATTTGTGGAGGATCATATAGACGTGGAAAAGCTACCTGCGGGGACATTGATATCATCATAACACATCCAGATGGAACAAGGTACTGCTTAGTTTTCTATATTGTCTATTCACCGAGAAATATGCAGTTAAATGTAGTTGTTTTCAAATTCCAACTTGAAGTATTTTTTCAACCAACTCATATATATGTCGTTTGGTTTTTTTGTTTCTTCTTTTCTATTGGGGTCGGTAGAAATTATTAAAGTGGCATTACTGACCACTTTACACGTCCTTGAGAGAATTTCAACTCCTTCTCTTAAGGTTATTAGGTCAAACTACCAATATAGAATATGGTAATATTTTGTTGGTAGTACCAACTTGGTACCATGCAGCCGAAATTTCCCTTGGCAACACAGAATTCTTAAAAGATTCCTTTAGAAGTAAGCTAGCTTTATATACAGTTTTTGCTCTGATTGATTGAATGGTTTACTTGTCGGTGTTATGAAATGTTAAATAGGTTAGTTAAGTTGTAAGTTCAAAGTTTCCTTGATTTATTTTGTTCCTTTTTATCTCCATTATTGGAACAAATGTATAAACCCTGCAATGACTATCCCTTTACTCTTGCTGTTAGGAAAATGCGATCGTCGACCATCATTCTGCACTTCACATTTACTTGTAGTACATTTTTGTTCTCATGTTAAGAGGCTTAGTAGATGTGTTATTATCTTGCAGTCACAAAGGGTTTTTGCCTAAGTTTGTAAAGCGTTTAAAGGATATGAGTTTCCTGAGGGAGGATTTGATTTTCAGTACTCACAGTGAAGAGGTATTGTTAGCTTCTTCTTATTGTCTTTGTCTACAAATGGTATTTTTATTTGGCCAACTAAGCTTTCCTGATAACATCTAAAATAGGCGTGTCCTTGCATTTAGAATTTACATGAATGTCTTAACTTATTGAAAATTGATAATCATAAAATAAGGCGCATGTTATTATCTGTTATAAACCATCATCCTATTCTATAAGGCAGCTCATAATGTAATCCTCTATTTAAGATAGTGCTATCTTCCTTTAATTTTAAAACTATTATAGCTTTAATATACATTTTACTGATTCAATATCTACTAACATTTTTCTGTGTAAGTCAATCTGGTGGATGTTTGTGCAGTAACCTTTCCTTGTATGTAAGTCAATCTGGTGGATTTTTCTGCAGTAACCTTTCCTTGTTTGCACAGGGCACTGATTCTGGTGTTGATACATACTTTGGTTTTTGTACCTATCCTGGACGGGAGTTACGGCATCGTATTGATTTAAAGGTGACTTATAGCACTGTATATACATTTCTTTATTCTAAATTTAAAAAAAAAAAAAAATCTTCGTAGAATGTCTGATGACGGCTGATGGGAGTTTAAACAATTTCTTTAGTATTTTTCGTTAGTTCTGACATATAGCATTGTACAGTTGTAGTTTAGTATTGTTTTTCAATTTTTCTCAATTTTTTCTTTATTGTAGTTTTTGTATGATATTTATGTGAGTACCTTAGTATTGTTTTTCAATTTTTCTCTTATTGTCAAATACTCAGCACTAAACCATCGAATACGGTCGTAAAATGTTAATGCAATTCTCAATTGCTCACGTTTTACGTTGTACTTTGTTGTTTGGCCAACTTTTAACATCCATAGTTCTTAGCTATGCACAAATCAGAAGTGTATATGATGGATTTTAATGTTTTGGCAGGTTTACCCAAGAGACATATATGCTTTTGGACTTGTAGCTTGGACCGGAAATGATGTATTAAATAGGAGGTATGCTCGCTTCCTTTTACTCTGAACTTTCCATTATCATTGTGGCTGAAATGGATTGGATTTTCTTTTTTTTTAAATAATTTTTAGTGCATTGTTAATGGACTGATCAATTGTTTTGATTCATTCATTACCATCCAAATCCATCCATTTTGTCACCCCCTACATTTGCCTCTTCCCCTTGTTTAAAAAATGGCTGCTTCAATAACCATACTTACGATTACCGATTTAATGGAATTTAATGTATATATCTATTTCATTGATTTCATTGTGATCTATAGTTGGGGAGTTATGTTACTTTTTCTCTTCTTGGGTGTTTGAATGCAGGTTGAGACAGCAAGCAGAATCTAAAGGATTCCGTCTTGATGATACAGGATTGTTTCCAGCTATTCAGGGTTCTGGTGGCAAACGGGTATGATGTATTTTATGTTTTTATATATTTTTTAAATTACAAAATAGATTAGAACGATGTTGTATTGATATGCTTGATTTTGCAGGGCACAAAAGGTACTGCAAATATGAAGTTGTATACTGAAAAGGAGGTGTTTGAATTCTTGGGCTTTCCTTGGCTTGAACCACATGAAAGAAATCTCTAGTTTCGAGGTACAATACCCTCTTGTGATGTCGGAAAGGGGTCTCTTGCAAGATTTTAGTACGGTTTGTTATGCCCGATCTGTATTTTTCATTGGCCGCTGCTTTGTAAATATATATGTAGGAAGGATACAGGTCAATTCTGGTGTCATCTTCAAAAGATTGTGTACACAATTAGCTCAATGATATGAATGTTGTTTCTTTTTTCTTATGGGATTTGCCTACAATTTATTAGGTTTAATCCTAAGCCACAGATTTAAACAATATGCAGAATGGAAGTTTGATTTTGCTGTCGATCCTATTGAGTTTACAAAGTTTTATTAAAAAAGTTATAAATGGAGAGGATCTTGACTCGTAACAAAGCGTAGTAATTGAAAGTGTATAATATAATAAATAGAATGGAGAAAACGCATGGAGTGGATGAGAAATCCAAAACAAACCTACAACAATATAGTATTGCAATTTTTTTTTGTTAAACCAAGACATCTGCACACACAACTGTCGTGACTAATCTCTTAAAATAAGTGAGATTTATTTAAAGGGTTATCATTTTTTAAGAGATGTTTGTCAGTACTCATGAATGGTCAATGATAAACTCCAAACTGAAGGTTAAGAAATCCAGATATCTACCATTGGTGTTATAGTTGGTTATTTTATGATATTCTGGAGCCCTTGTTATGGTGCTAAACAACGATAGGTCATTTTACTATCAGTCATGGAGATGCTGCCATTTAAAATTTTATGTGTTGAAAATAAATAATCTCTTGTCAATTGGAAAATCAATGAATGGTTCATGGTAATGAGTTCTGTGACTAGACATTGTGTATTGATTCATGCTTTAAAATAATTTCTGTTAATAGATGTGATGGGTTTTGTTAATCCTTGGAATTAGATTATTCTTCCTTGGTTGTTAAAATATCGGCTTCACTTTAGACCTATAAGGTTAATGTGAAACAATGGAACATTAGTAATAATAATATGAACAGTAGGAATGATGCTTGTGTTTTATCCAAAGGTTACATGTGCACAATCTACTAACGTTTCTAATATCCAAATGCTGGAAAGTTAGGGCAGTGACATACAAAGATAACGAAATATACTAGTCCTGTATCATTTGGCAGCCGCAGGTCTTACAATTCGTGTTGTGTCAGCTACAAAAGCTTCGGGAGAAACAGTCTTTCCTTGCTGCAAATTCCATGTTCACTTTCCATGGCTGCTCTTCCTTTCCAGCAGAGTCTGTTATCAAATGAGTTATAGCTGGCATATGAATTGTTGTTCCAGTGGATTTTCTGACCCTTGACAAGGGCAGAATTAATTGATGTAACAGATTCTGAATGAACCCTTGGTTTATCTCATCACAGTATTCCAAGATTTCTCATGATTTTTTCTTCCTATTGATTGAATGTGTAAAATTGATAAAAGTTGATCTATCAACGTGAACCAAAAGAACACCACACAAAAACGTCGCACCAAAACGACGAACAAATCAACACCACACTGAGACAACGAAATCATGATACATAAATCTAGATCTATGTGAAAATCACTTATTTAGATTAAAAGAGAAGAGATAAAGATGAAGAGAGGTAATTTCGGGTCAACAAAGACCACAAAACACCATCTCAACAAAGAAAATAGAAGAGAGATGTTAGGTGGGAAAAACTAGGGCCGGTTATTTGTTGGAGAGGGAGAGTTCCTCAATTCAAAGCCTACATATTGTTTTCAAAGATGGTCCATTAGGTTTATAATATTTTGGTTAATTACATCTTCCTTCATTACAACAAGAACAAAATGCAGAGGAACTTGGTAAACAAAATTGAAGAAGAAAAAAATCTAATTGAGTGAACATAAAAAGAATCAACAAAATGACGTTGTCACATATAATTGAGTTCAAGTTCAAAACCTAAGCTTGCACAAATCATATCTCCCCAATCAACCCACACAACAAACCCGAGTATGCAATTATTTTATTTCAAATACTTCACAGTTCTGACAGTTTCTAGATAGGTTCCAACTTCAATGACTTTTCCAACTTCAAGTTAGTGAAAAATTCAAATAAGGATTTAAAAGCATTCCGGAAAAACTTGTCATTACTAAATGCCAAGTTTATAATCTTGTCGTATTTATCTTTATCATCCAAGAGCCTCTGCAAAAATTGAACAGGATCCTCCAACCTCTTTGGATCAGTAACAAGCTTGTTAACGGACACTCGAATGTGTGAGATCATCACTTGTATTTTTAAGGGATCATCAGGAACACGACGGAACAAGTTGTACATTCTTCCCAAATCTTCATATTTATTATCACAAAGCATGTTTACTAACCCGGAGTTCTCCATATGTATTAATCTAAGCATGGGATTTTCAATCATCTCCTTCTCGATCGCATTAATAATTTTCTTTTCAGTCGTAGGGTCCAAGTAATGAACTCTATCCGTTTCCTCATTCAGGCACCTCTCAACTTTCTTGAGATAATCCCCGCAGTCACAACACTCAATATATTTCTGGGATTCAGCCTTGTAAGATTCAGCTAAAACTTGCAGAAAAGGAGTCTCAAATACTTGCTCATAAACAGAAGGACCTAAATCCATTAGCATCTTTGTAACATTTCTAATCAGTTCTCTGTTAACATCTTCCCCAGCACGCTCCTTGAATACAAACTCCAAAAGCGTATTCGACAGTCGAGTCCTTATCTGGTTTGAATAAATAACATTTTCTCTCCACAGGTTCAGACCAAGTTCATAAACAGGCGTCTTTTTGGTGCTTGGGATATAAGTCCTTTCCATGTACCTCAGAATGTCCCTAAGAAATGGTAACGACTTATAATAATCATTCCATTTCGTGTTTAATTCTTCCAGGAACGAAATTCCTTGAGTGGCTTCAACAGATCTAGCTATATCTTTAAGATGAGAAGTCATGGTGGCATCCAGCCCAGAGTATAGCTTCTCACCAAAATTGTAAAGAACCATATAATAAGCATGTCTGAATCCACAAATTAATGAAAATAAAATATTAGAAACAATAATATATCCAATCACAGCTTGTAACATTTTAACTCAACTTTCATGCAAAGAAATGTCAAAAATCGTGTCTTACACAAGATTATTTTATTTCCCCTATTAGCAGCTACACATTTTTCTTAGCAAAACATGTACAACATGAGTGACTTGAACAAATGTCATTCAATTTCATTGCATAAAAACTGAAGCTTCATAGATTGATGGGATTCTGTTGAATAAATCTCTATCTTCCTACTTGATAAAGCAGCCAGATAAACATGTACACCAGTCACTGAACATTATTCAATTATTCAACCAGTGATTATCATATAAGACCTTATATTTAATCTACTTCTTTAATCAAAGAGAAAATTAAGGTAAAGTCTGCATAATATGAAAGCAGCTTATGAGTTATGACAATAAGCTATTTGGAAGAACTTACCAAATGAGCTGAAAACTATTGACATATATATATAGCACCCGCACGACACATGTCAGATTATTCAGAAAAGTGTCCAAAAGAAAAAAAACATGTGCTACAAGAAAATTTTGTGTGTATGGTACACGCGTGTGTGTGCGCACATGCGCATGTATGTATGTATGTATTGATGTCCTATGAATTTGAAATTAGCAACTTAACAATGTCGACGTGTCCTTGTCATGTTTGTATCATCATCAAATTTCCTATGTTCTTCCAAATACTTACGAAAAGTTGCTTTATTAGGCACCAATTTGATCATTTCAAAAAACCCCTACTACATCTGTGTATCTTAAAAGCACAGTTATGATAAAAAAAATTAAACATCATAACATTTGAATACTAAAGACATATCATCATCAATCTTCATCTATATAGAACTCACACTTCTGATCGAATGTGTGTTTGGTGTCTGACATGTGTTAGTGTCTGACATTGACATGACACCGACACATGTAATTACATTCAATTAATCTATTTTCTCATATTGTTTAATGTTTGTGTATTCTGTTTTCGTGCATGTGCTTGATAGATTTCCACAAGATATTTCAAACATTTCTGAAAATTTGTTTTATTAGGCTCCAATTTGATCATTTCAAAAACCCTAAACAAAATCCAACGACAACTACTAGAAATACATAACTTAAAAACAAACACATTATGATCAAACGAAGACAACGTTCTCAATGAAGCAACAATCGGAATCATGAGAAAGAACCTGTGAAGCTCTTCAAAACTATGATGCCTAGCGTTGTCGTAGCATTTGAATATCTCACGAATTGCATGTTGTAGAATGTTCCAATTCTTGTCAAAATATTCCGGACCACTTACAACTCGAAAATTCATCTTCTGTTTCTAACAAAACTCGAACACAATTTTTGTCCTACTCAGATTCCAAAAAACCCTAAAATTGATTAGGGTTGGAATAACCTAGACTAGTCTTTGCAAATCTGATAACATGTGATGTTACGCCTCAATCAATCACCTGTTATTTGTCAAATTGAAGAGCAATGAAAGATCGATGGTCTTGTAACAATGATTGAGCAATGCGAAAGGTTTTGCTTTGGGTTTCTTTTTATAGATTTTGGTTAGGGTTGGAATATAACCTAGACCTGACAAGTCTTTGCAAGGTTTGGCCTGATCTGGCAACATGTTTTGTTACGCCCTCAGTCACTTGTTAATTATGGGCCACAATTTCTAAAAATATATTGGTTTTTTTTCTTTCTTTCTTTCGCACCGGTTTCCGATCCACCAATGGTGGGGCGACTAATCCGGCTCATGCGTAGAGGCACGCGCACTGACCAAGCGTTGTTCCTCCTGGGTATCGAACCCGGTATTCCCCGGGTACGTCCTTGGAAGGAGCTCCATGCCACGGGAGCCCAAACAACTTGGTTAAAAAAAATATACATTGGTTTTATTTGTAAGAAAAAGTCACAATTTTTAAGATGTATTTATTATGTAAAAGACTTTTTCATTTCTTATTTAATGTTTATCTTTTTAAATCTGGTGGCTATATTTAATAATGTACTTCACAAATTTTTACAAAGGTATATTTGTAAAAACATTTAAAAAGATGTAACCATTAATGATTTTATTGCTTTTTATGTTTTTTTGTTTTTCTTCTCGTATTAAGAACTGGAGGGAGTATAAACACTGAAGCCGTTATCTCCTCGAGAAAACACTTATAATTAACCTCAATTAAATTTATAATATTTTTAATTTTATGGGTCTAATGACCATTTTACAAATAAAAAATAATAATTTGTTATGCCATTAATATAGGAAAACAATTTAATTGCATCTTTTATGCCATAAATATATATACATAAAAAAAATTATTTTTATCTCTTTTAATCTCTTGATCTCGGTGATTTACATATAAAATAAAATAAATAAATATTTATAGCAACACTATACTAGTGTTGATATTTTGAAAATAATCACGAATTTAAAAAAAAAAAAAATTCATAACGACCTTCTCATATCAGTACATAAAAAAATTCTTCTGTAGATGTAAGCACATAAATTCTTCAACGAGTGCGAAGCAAATATTTAAAAGTGTTTTACATATAAAATAAAATATATATAGTTAATAGAAACATTACGTTAATATTGATATTTTGAAAAAATAGTCACAAGTTTCTAAAATTTTATTGTACTGATTTTCTCATATCAATACAATAAAATTTTCTTTCAGCGATATATGTGCATAATGGTGACACTACATTAATTACTGATTTTTTTAGTAATACATTAATTAATGTTGACATGTTGAACTCTGCATTTATATTGACATGTTGAAAATAGTCATGAGTTTTCAAAACTTTCTCATATGGTGTCCAAACACAACTTTCTCATATTTATATATAAAAATTTGTTTCCATAAATATAAGCACATAAAATCTCCAACAAATATGGTACAAATATTTACGGTGCTTTGCATATGTAAAATGATAAATAAGTGATAGAAACACTACTTTAATTAATGGTGATATTTTGAAAAAACAATTATCACTTTTTAAAATTTTATCATATCGGAACATAAAAACTATTTTTTGATAATTTTTTCCCAAAAATGATGAGAGAGAGAGAGAGGAGAGAGAGAGAGAGAGAGAGAGAGAGAGAGAGAGAGAGGGGGGGGAGCCCTAGCATCAACCTAATGCCATCGTGTCGGTTCTCGCATTCGCCAACGGTGAGATTCAACGGGAGGGGTGGGGCTCCATCGATGGTGGCACAAAACGGGGGGATAGTGATAGGGATCGGGAGAATGTACTATGTTTGGCTCACGACTTCGGAAAGCGACCCGACCGGGTGATCGAGGACAGGACAATTCAAGGGTTTAGCTTCACATCAAAACACACATCTTTACAAAACAATATAATAACATACCCTAGAAATAACAAAAGGAGGAGGAGGGAAATCATCTACCTTGAAGCTCTAATGCTTGACCCTTGCCTTATACCTCTAGCTTTTTGAATGAATAAAAGTGTGTGCAAGCCTCTCTATTTATAGTGCATCATTACTTAGGGTTTAAGAGATGAATATTGGACTTTTCCACCGATCTAGCTTGGAAAACAAGAAAAACAACAATTTCTGGCAACAGCCATGCGCGGGGCGCATGAACTCACACACAGGAGCGCATGAGGCAGTAGCTCATGTTCGGGATTTTGAAGCTTTCGTCCCTTTTTCGAGCGTTTTTCCGTCTTGAAATGTCTTGGAACTTGGAATTAATTTCCCCCAACTTGTATTGTCTTCAAAAACCTTTTAATAATCATTGATCTTCATTATTCATATCTTTGATCCTTGATGTGATGTCTTGATTTGATGCTTTACATGGTTTCTCACTAAAACGACTCAAAACAATACAAATTATTCCTCAAACCATTGACAACTCCTCTAAACAACCTCTTATTTATCTTCAAATACAAAGAAAATAACTAAAAACATAGCCTAAATATTTGTGTGTGAATCCATGTATCACTTCTCTTACATAGCTGATATAAGACCATGTGCAATAAAATTACAACAGGTACTTTTAGGTACTTTTAGGTGACATAATCCTTTTCCACAATGCTTATAGTACTTTTAGGTACTTTAAACTCGTGAAAAATTAATGCTTACACTATGAGACAATGTTTCCATGACAGATTAATGCATACATTATGATAAATTAACTCATGGCATAAAAACATGACTGAAACTAACAGATAGAATAGCCCGAGAAATTTGTCACTTAAATTTGCAATATATATATATATATATAAACAAGAATCTCTTAAGAGACCACAAAAAAAATTGTTGTCATAAGTACCCTTTGTTTTGTTTGATTATTATCAATTTTAGGGGTCATTTTGTACATATATATATATAAAATTTCAAGGGGTTAAAGAAAATCAAAAATTTGTTTTTAAAGAAAAATGAAAAGAATACATCCTATGATGTCGCATGACCTGTCAGACCACATGGAAGTGCCATGTAGATAGTCAACGACCATGCCATATTGACTAACTGCGGGGGCAATTTGACTAACGTTTAACGAGTTTTTCGTCTTCTTTTCTTTTTTTTAAATTTCGAGATATTTTGACCATGTTGTGGTTATTTATTGTTCTCTATTCGGTTATAAATGATCATGTGAATATTACTACCAACATCAATTATTTGTTAAATGGCAGAAACTTTAAGTTCTAGAAATTAAATATTTATGGTTATCGACATTGCATTAAAATTTGACTTTCCCTTACCTCTTGTGGTTTAGAGTATCTCTGAAATAAAGAAGAAAATTGAAAGGTGAGAGAAGTCAAATTGCACATGTTTAATGAAGAAGATTCAAGGGCCAACTATCTAAAAAGATAATTATTAGTTAAGTATTTCATTTAGATATTTTGATAAAAGGTGTGTCACAGATGAAAAGTCTAAGATATGTACGCTAGCTTTTGACAAACTTTAATTCAATAAAGTGCAAGAATAAGGAAATTGCAAATACAATATCTTGAAAGAGACGACAAAAGTTAATTGAATCAGATGATGATGATGATGATTTTTTTCTTTTGTGGAGCTTAAGGGCATGAAAAGAAGCATATTCCTCTAATTATTACGCATGGCATGCTAAGGAAGATATGTTTCTTAATTTGGTTTTTTCGGAGGTTAACATTAACTATATATGGTACCTAGACACACACATGGTGCAACGGCGGAGCCCTTCAAGGGATATGGTGGGCCACGACCCACCCAAAAATTAAATAAATTAACAACCACATGTCCATTTTGGTGAGATTTTAAACAATTTTGCGACGATTTTAGTTTTTGGTAGATCCAAATCCTTGCAAAGTAGTGTAGTCATCCATCCGAAAAAATTAAAAATCATAAGTCCATTTTACGAGGTTTTAAACAATTTTTCAACGGTTAAATTTTCGATTATTCTAAAAGTGGCATACGTAATTTTTTTTCATGCTTATACTAATTAGTGAAGGTTTACAAACCTAATTTGCGGTCATTTCAAACCTCCCTTATATTGTCCTGCCAACTGAAAATGTTCCCTAATTAACTGTTGTACTATATAAAAAAAAAATCATAATTTATTGCAGTAGTAAAATATGTAATTTCATTTTTTAAAAGTACCCACCTGAACATTTTAGTCAAATTCCGCCACTTAAACTTCATGCTTAATGTTTATTACAACTTTAATTTTATGTTTACACATTATCGTCTATTGTAGTAGCCCACCCAAAGTTTGTTTACTATAGAACTTTTTTAAGGCTAATTTCTTATAACCCTTTATATCTCTTTGTAAAATCTTTGATTAATGGAACAGAGAGTTGATCTGTCACACAAAGTAGATCAATTTAGACCGAACAAGGTAAACAAATATTGTTGTGTTCTTTTTCTCTTTCTCCTTTTACCTTATTATATTTATGCTTGTTTAATCACTTGAGTTTTAGTTGTTGCTAATTTCGCTCCACATATCAAAGTATTGGTGTGAGTTTTTTCCCGTATTCACAACATATATATATATAACTTGCAACATGGCCATGCTTGAGCCTGAAAACTATGATGTTGCATCAAAGTAAGAAGTATTGGTCAAGGTAATGAGGACGATTAAAATGATCGAGAGGAATAATACTTGGGAGCTTGTAGATTGTCCACATGGAAAAAATATCATTGAAATTAAACGGGTCAATTAAAATAGCTAAATCATGATGGCTCAATAGAGATGCACAAGGCTAGATTAGTCGCAAAGGGCTACTGACAACAACCTGGAGTCAACTACAAAGAGACATTTAATATAGTTTCTCATCTAAGACACTATTGAAGCCTTGATGGCTCTTTTTGCACAAAAAGGGTGGAACATGTTTCAACTATAAGTGAAATCTACTTTTCTAAATACCTTGCTTGAAGAAGAGATCTGTGTGGAGAATCCACAAGGATTGTAGTCAAAAGAAATGAAGGCCAAGTGTTGAGACTAAGAAAATCTTTATATGAATTGAAGCAAGCCTCGCGAGCATGGTGAGATCATCCAAGAGCCTCCGCAAAAATTGAACAGGATCCTCCAACCTTTTGGGACCAGTAACAAGTTTGTTAACGTACACTCAAATGTGTGAGATCATCACTTTTTGTATTTTTGAGAGACCATCAGGAACACGACGGAACAAGTTATACATTCTTTCAAAATCTTCATATTTATTACCACAAAGCCTGTTTACAAACCCAGAGTTCTCCATATTGATTAATCTCGGCATGGGATTTTCAATCATCTCCTTCTCGATCGCATTAATAATTTTCTTTTCAGTCTTAGGGTCCAAGTAATGAACTCTATCCGTTTCCTCATTCAGGCACCTCTCAACTTTCTTGAGATAATCCCCGCAGTCACAACACTTAATATATTTCTGGGATTCAGCCTTGTAAGATTCAGCTAAAACTTGCAGAAAAGGAGTCTCAAATACTTGCTTATAAACAGAAGGACCTAAATCCATTAGCATCTTTGTAACGTTTCTAATCAGTTCTCTGTTAACATCTTCCCCGGCATGCTCCTTGAATACAAACTCCAAAAGCGTATTCGACAGACGAGTACTTATCTGGTTTGAATAAATAACATTTTCTCTCGACAGGTTCAGATCAAGTTCATAAACACGTGTCTTTTTGGTGCTTGGGATATAAGTCCTTTCCATGTACCTCAGAATGTCCCTAAGAAATGGTAACGACTTATAATAATCATTCCACTTTGTGTTCAATTCTTCCAGAAAGGAACTTCCTTCGGTGGCTTCAAGAGAACTAGCTATCTCTTTGAGATGAGAAGTCATGGTGGCAACCAGTCCAGAGTATAGCTTCTCACCAAAATTGTAAAGAATCATATAATAAGCATGTCTGAACCCACAAAATAAAGACAATAAAATATTAGAAACAGTAACATTTTAACTCAAACTTCATACAAAGAAATGTCAAAAATCGTGTCTTACACAATTATTTTATTTCCCCTATTCGCAGTTACACATTTTTCTTATCACATGACTACACTTTCCTAATTAATTTTATTAGCAAAACCATGGTATAATTTGCAACTTGTTCAACATGAGTGACTTGAACAAAATTTCATTGCGTAAAAGACTGAAGCTTCATAGATTGATGGATTTCTGTTGAATAAATATCTATCTTCCTACTTGATAAAGCAGCCAGATAAACATGTACACCAGTCAATGAACATGAATATGAAATTCAAACAATCCTTAAAAAGAAAAGAGAAAAGGGAGCTTTTAGATAAACTATCTTTATGAAAATAGTGGAAACTCTGCATAATATGAAAGCAGCTTATGAGTTATGTGAAATTTGGAAGAACTTACCAAATGAGCTGAAAACTATTGACATATATATCATCTATGAAGCACAAACACTCCCATGATTAGGCATGTCCTATAAAACCCGCATGACACATGTCGGATTATTCAGAAAAGTATCCTAAAAAACTTTTGCTTTATTTGCTTCGACACACCTTGCACACACGTGTGTGCACACCTGCGTGTTCGTGCGCTACAAGAAAATTGTGTGTATGTGTGCGTGTGTGCGCAAAGCGCGTGTATATATGTATCGGTGTCCTATGTATTTTGACATTGACAACTTAGCAATGTCGATGTATCCTTATCATGTTTATATCATCATCAACTTTCCTATTTTCTTCCAAATACTTGCGGAAAGTTGCTTTATTAGGCACCAATTTGATCATTTCAAAAAACCCCTACTACAACTGCATATCTTAAAAGACAAGCACAGTTATGATAAAAAAATTAAACATCATTACGTTTGAATACAGACATATCATCATCAATTTTCATATATGTAGAACTCACACTTCTGATCAAATGTGTGTTTGGTGTCAGACATGTGTTAGTGTCCGACATTGACACGACACCGACTCATGTAATTATATTAAATAAATCTAATTTTTTAAATCGTTACTAGTGTCAACGTGTTAGTGTCGGTGTGTCCGTTTTTGTGCATGTGCTTCATAGATTTCCATAGGATATTCCAAATTTTTCTGAAAATTTGCTTTATAAGGCACCAATTCCATCATTTCAAAAACCCTAAACAAAATTCCAATGACAACTACTATCAAGTACATATCTTAAAAGACAAGCACGTTATGATCAAACGAAGACAGTTTTCAATGAAGCAACAATGGGAATCATTAGAAAGAACCTGTGAAGCTCTGCAAAACTAAGATGCCTAGCGTTATCATTGCATTTGAATATCTCACGAATTGCATGTTGTAGAATGTTCCAATTCTTGTCAAAATATTTCGGATCACTTACAACTCGAAAATTCATCTTCTCTTTCTAACGAAAACTCGAACGCAACTTTCTTCTTACTCAGATTCCAAAAAACCCTCATCTTCTCTCTCTCTCTCTCTCATACCATGATTTTTTTTGTCCATCAATAACTGCATGCATTGCACGGTGGATATGAAGAAGTAGACCATTATCGCGGCAATAGTCTATATATATGTATCAAGAGACCATAAGAAAAACTATTTGTCAGAAGACCTCTTTGCTTGAATATTATCAACTTTAAGGGTCATTTTATACATAAATATGG